>ENA-OQJH01000045-OQJH01000045.1-human-gut-metagenome-genome-assembly--contig:-NODE-45-length-62086-cov-10.088865_pt1 | contig 62086 bp, 64 predicted proteins | sample MGYA00242597_ERZ504763 | MGnify/ENA primary metagenome ERZ504763 (study PRJEB26092, sample SAMD00036359) | human gut metagenome | host: Homo sapiens | study: EMG produced TPA metagenomics assembly of... | reverse complement strand
TTTTTTATTTTCCCGGAAATTCGGACTGTTTTCTTTCAGCACCACTGTTTCCCAGCTTCCGATTGTTCCATCATACTGTCCGTTCCACACCGGATACTGTTCGACCGGAAGTTTGATTTCCACGGCATTCCGATTAAAGTTCTGTACGAACACATACCGGATTCCATTCTTTTCGCGCGTTGTAACCTCCACGCCATCCGGAATCTCTTTCACCACCGATGTGACACCTGCTTCTTCTGCCAGTTTTCCGCAGAGCTCATCGTACAGACCCTGTTCAAAACCGGCACAGATCTGATATGCTTTTCCTGCGCCATACTGGTTTTCTGTCAGTGCAGGCATTCCTGCATAAAAATCTTTTCCATAAGTCATCAGCACTTCTGCTGTCGATGGTTTCACCAGTTCACAGAGATTGCTGCACCGGTACGTCCGGGTCAGATGCAGACGGTTTTGCGGGACCGGAACTCCTTCGTTCCATTCCCCATCGTACAGGCCGTCAATCTCCATGCTCCGAAGTCCCATTACATCCAGCAGTCCGTGCGGCGTTCCGCCAAGGAAACAAAGATCCGTCTCATCTACAATTCCGGACCAGTACGTTGCCAGGAAAGTGCCGCCTCCGGCCACAAACTGCCGTACTTTTTCCACCCATCCTTCCCGCTGCAGATAAACCACAGGCGCTGCCACGATCTGATAGTCCGAAAGGCCCTGCGTTTCATCGATGACATCAACATCCAGGCCGAGTCTGCGGAAGGCGCGGTATGATTTTTCCACGGTTTCTTTGTAAAACAGGCCCTGATTCCGTGGCCCTGCCGCATCTTCCAGTGCCCACCGGTTTTCGGTGTCATAAATCACAGCCACTTTCGGACTGCAGATGGCACCGGAAAGTTCCTGCATCTGCGCCAGGGTTTCTCCTACCTTTGTCACTTCCCGGAATACACGGGTGTCATCTCCTCCATAATGGTCTATCACCGCTCCATGAAACTTTTCGGAAGCTCCACGGCTCTGGCGCATCTGGAAATACAGGACGCTGTCTGATCCGTGCGCCACGGCTGCATGGATGCGGCATGCAGCATGCCCGGCTTTTTCAGTTTGCTGACCGGCTGCCAGTTTGTTGCGGACGGACAGCTCTCCATCAGATAAAACGGCTTTTTCTGGATACTGCGCATGATATCATGCTGCATCGCCGTATCTGCTGCCGTAACTGCTTCCGCTTCTTTGTGCCAGGTCGGATAATTGTCCCAGGAAACAAAATCAACAATGTCGGCAAACTTGTGATAATCCAGTCCCTTGAAATCATACATCATATTGATGGTCGTAGGCTGTTTGGCACCGGCATCCCGCAGCGCGCTGATCTCCCATTTCACAAAATCGGCTGTCTGATCTGTTACAAATCGTTTCCAGTCCAGATTCAGTCCGTGCAGCGATGCGTCTCCTTTTGGCGACGGACTCTCCACCTGATCAAAACTCTGGTATGTATGACTCCAGAACGCCGTGTTCCATGCATGGTTTAAGCCTGTAAACTGCCATATTTTTGTTTTACCCAGTTCCGAAATGCCTCCTGGCAGAGCGGACAATGGCACTCTCCGCCTAGTTCATTCGAAATATGCCATGCAATGACACCTGGATGATCCTTGAACGCTTCTGCCAGTTTTGTATTGATCTTTCTCGTTTTTTCCCGATACACCGGCGAGGTATAGCAATGGTTATGACGCTCTCCGTACAGATTTCTCTGCCGCATCGCATCCATGCGGAGTACTTCCGGATATTTCTGTGCCATCCAGCGCGGTCTTGCCGCTGTCGGTGTAGCCATCATGACAGAAATTCCATTTTCATACAGGCGGTCTACCATTTTTTGAGCCATTCCAGATCAAACACGCCTTCTTCCGGCTCCAGGAATGCCCAGGAAAAGATGCCGAGGGAAACTTCATTTATTTTCGCTTTTTTGAAATACGCAAGATCCTGTTCCAGAATTTCCGGATATTCCAGCCATTGTTCCGGATTGTAATCTCCGCCATGCAGAAGTTTTCCAAAATTTATATTCTGTCTCATGAAAATCTCCTTTTATTCTCAAATGCCTCGGAATGTAAAGGTAAATTCCAGTTTCTGGTCAACCGGAATCAGGTATTCCGGATGGGTCTGTGCACCCCAGCTGTCGTCTCCTCCGACACCCATCTGCTGTTTTGCCACGCGCACAACGGTGTAATGTACCTGCGGCAGTTCATACGGATGCATCGCATTTTCCAGCTCGTGCGGTGTGTACGGCAGTGCGGAAATTCCATCTTGTCGCCGCTAAACATCATACCACGGCCCTTGCGGTTCGTCACGGTTGCCCAGCGTACACCAACCTTGTTGCCGCACTCCTGCGGAACGAGATATTTCGCCATATTGTCTTCGACTTTATTCTTATAAACGCCAAGCTTTGCTCCGGCGCAGCGGTCCACATACGTCTCCTCCGGTCCCATGCCATACCAGGTAACGTGGTCGTAATCGGCATCCAGCTTGAACATCACGCCGAATTCCGGCATATCGCCGAGCTCTTTCACCGGATCATACGTCAGCGTCGTCTGAATGCTTCCATCGCCGAAGACACGGTAGGTCAGACGGCACTCACTCGCCGGTGTGGTCGGCATTACATAGCGGTAGCTGACTTCTGCGCAGTCCTCGTGTACTTCGATTTCCGGTGCATACAGTCCCGGATAATGGCTGCCGTTCGGATATTTGTGGGACAGATACATCGAAGCAATCTTCCACTGGCTGTAACGCATCGGCATCAGGCTTCCGCAGTCATTGTCGATCGGCGCACGCCAGAAGTTCGGTTTCGGAATCATTTTGATCATCTCAACGCCGCCGTAACGGTACGATACGAGTCCGCCGTTCAGATCGGAGAACATCACATCGAAATTCTCGCCGCGCACACCAAAATCATGGTTGGAACGGATCACTTCAAATTTCGCCGGTTTTTCTGCTTTCGCCGGTGCTTCCACTTCATAAACGCCCTGTCCAAATGCAACTTCATGGCCGCGCTTGCCCCATACGGTATCTTCTTTCAGGCGGAAGGAAACGGTCACCGCATACTCTCCCGGAAGTGTCTGTACCGCGATCGGCAGCTCCACCGTTTTTTCCGAAAGCGGCTCCACCGAAACTTCCATCGGCACTTCTTTCAGTTTCTTTCCTTCTTTTTCGAGAAGTACTACGCATGCAAATGTATCGGTATTCACAAACAGGTTTTTATTTTTTACAACCGCCTTGTCTTTCTGCACGTCAATGGAAATATTCTGATAGCAGAATTTTACTTCCTGCATCTTCGGAGACGCGTCGCGCTCGCCGCCGTATACGATACCATTTCCACTGAAGTTATAATCACACGGATGGTCGTCAAAATCACCGCCGTACGCCTGGAACTCTTTTCCGTAGCGGTCTTTTTTATAAATCGACTGATCGATATAGTCCCAGATAAAGCCGCCCTGGAACATTGGCTCTTCCTCGGTCAGATCCATATATTTCTTCATCGCGCCGCAGGAATTTCCCATGGCATGGGCATACTCACAGCAGACGTACGGTTTTCTGCGGTCTTTCGCTAAAAATTCCCGGATCTCGTTGACCGTGGTGTACATCCGGCTTTCCATATCGCTGGTGTCGTTGTATCTGCGGTCATCGTTCACTCCCTCATAATGGACAAGGCGGGTCGGATCCATCTTCCGGTATAACTGAGACATTTCAAAAATAACCTTTCCGCCGAACGATTCATTTCCGCAGGACCAGATCAGAATCGCCGGATGGTTTTTGTCTCTCTGATACATCGAGTTGACACGGTCCAGCATGCAGTCCATCCACTCCGGACGGTCGCACGGTACGACACCGGAGAAATCCCCGTTCCGTACGGCATCCGTATCTCTCGTTCCATGGGACTCCATGTTGCACTCTGCAATCATGTAAATACCGTATTCATCGCACAGATCATAAATGCCGACCGCATCCGGGTAATGGCAGGTACGGATTGCATTGATGTTGTTCTGTTTCATCGTTGTCAGGTCTTTGATCAGCTCTTCTCTCGAAACAACACGGCCGGATACGGAGCTGAACTCGTGGCGGTTGACGCCTTTAAAGACAATGCGTTTTCCATTCAGCATCATGATGTGGTCTTTCATCTCAAAGCGGCGGAATCCGACTCTCTGCGGAATCAGTTCCTGCACCGTTCCATCCTCTGCGGTGACTTCCAGCAGAAGATCATACAGCACCGGTGTCTCTGCGGACCACAGTTCCGGGTGATCGACTTTCAGAACAAACTGTGTTTCCCCATCCAGCACACCTTCGGTGCTCTGCAGTGCCGTTCCGTCTTTTGACAGGGTAATTTTCACTTTTCCTTTTCCGATCGTTTTCGTATCAATGACCAGATCTGCCTTCGTAAACGTATCATCCAGCAGCGTCTGTACTTTCAGATCCGAAACGTGAACCTCCGGAATCGTGTACAGATACACATCACGGTAAATACCGGAGAAACGGAAGAAATCCTGATCCTCGCACCAGCTTCCGCTCGTCCATTTGAAAACCTGCGCAGCCAGTTTATTTTCGCCCTCTTTCAGATACGGGGTCAGTTCAAACTCGGACGGAGTAAACGTATCCTCGCTGTAGCCAAGGAACGTTCCGTTCAGCCATACGGCAATACCGCTCTCTGCTCCCTGGAAGGAAACAAAAAGCCGTTTTCCTTTCATCTGATCCGGCACTTCAAAATATTTCACATAGGAAGCCGTCGGATTGAACCGCTCCGGAATCTCGCCCGGCTGGATTTCTTCTCTTCCTTCCCACGGATACTGCACATTGGCATACTGCGGTGCGTCGTATCCCTCCATCTGGATATGCGCCGGCACGCGGATATCATCCCATTTTGTGCAGTCATACTCCGGTGTCTCAAATCCCGGAATCGTGCTCTCGTAGTTCTTTGCATAGTGGAATTTCCACAGTCCATTCAGACTGTGACGGAAGTTTTCCACATGCTGCTCCATTTCTTCCACCGATCCATAATACCTGTGATCGGAATGCGCCGGTACCCGGTTCTCTCCATAATACGTCGGGTCCTTCACTTTTTCATACTGAAATACACCCATTTTTATTTTCCTCCTTCTGGAATTTTATTTTCTTTGATCTTTTGAAAAAAGGTGGATATTCATCCAAATATCCACCTTTTCTGTTCGATTCTTTTTCTTATTTTACAGCACCTGTGATACCTTCTGTGAAGCTCTTCTGGAAGCAGAAGAAAATGATTGCTGTCGGGATCGTACAGATGAATACGCCGAGCATCAGCACGCCATAATCTACAGTGTAGCCGCCGAGCAGGTTCGCTACCAGCATCGGCATGGTAATGGAATCATTGTTCTGTAAGATAACCTTTGGCCACAGATAGTTGTTCCATGCATTCATGAAGGTGATGATCGTTGCTGCCGCATAGGTCGATTTCATGGTCGGCATATACATGCGGAAGAAAATTCCTGTCTCGCTTAAACCATCCAGTCTTGCCGCTTCGATGATATCGTGCGGGAAAGAACGGGAAGCCTGACGGAACATCATAATCATAAACGGAGTGGAAATCGAAGGAAGCATAAATGCTGCCATCGTGTTGACCATTTTTAACTGTGAAAACATACGGAACATCGGGATCATGATTGCTGCGAACGGGATCATCATCGCAGTCAGAAGCACGGTGAAGACCGCATCTTTCGCTTTGTCATGATAAATTTCAAATCCATAACCTGCGATTGAGCAGACCAGAAGACAAAGGATCGTCAGTACCGTTGCATTCCGGAACGAGTTCCACAGTGCAAGACGCAGGTTCTGCTGCGCAATCAGTGACTTGAAGTTTTCCATCAGATAAGTACCCGGAATCAGTTTTCCGGCAATAACATCAATACTTCTGTTCGTAGACGCGCAGAACATATAGTACAGCGGAAATACAGAAAGGAGGGATGCTACCGTTAAAACCAGATACATGAAGAATTTCTTTGTTTTTCCCATTATCGCTCGTCACCTACTTTCATCTGAAGCAGTGCCAGAATGGCTACCATGATCAGGATCAGGATGGACATTGCTGCCGCATAGCCAAAGTTCGGGCTCTGTACAAAGGACATATTGTAAATATAATGAGACATGGTCATGGTTGATTTTCCAGGACCTCCGTTTGTCAGGTTCAGGGACTCATCGAACAGCTGCAGAGTACCGTTGGTAGAAGTAATTGTGGTCAGCAAAATCATCGGTTTTAACAGTGGAACGGTGATCTTGAAGAAAGTCTGCAGCGGCTTGCGCCGTCGATTTTGGCTGCTTCGTAGATCGAATATTCAATGTTCTGCATACCGGAGAGATAGAAGACCATGTTGTATCCGGTCCATCTCCAGATCAGGGCGATGATGATAACCGCACGGGCTGTCCACGCATTGGAGAACCACATGATCGGGTTCATGCCGAGGCCGCGGAGAACGGTGTTGATAAAACCGTCATTTGCAAACAGGGAACGGAAGATCATCGCGTAAGATACGAGAGATGTTGCGCACGGCAGGAAAATGCAGGTACGGAACAGTCCCTTAAAACGCAGATCTTTGTTGTTCAGCATGGAAGCAAACATCAGGCCGAGGATCAGCATGATCGGCACCTGAATAATCAGATAAAAGAAGGTGTTGCTTAAGGTCTGTTTAAAGGTCGGGTCTTTTAAAATACGGGCATAGTTTGCAAATCCGTTGAATTTCAGGTTGATGCCCATACCTGTCTGTAAAGACAGGATGAATGCCTGAATCATCGGATAAAAGCTCATCCATGCGATCAGGATCGTTGCCGGCATCAGGAAAGCCCAGCCGGTAAGATTCTGTTTTCTTTCCAAGTTCATTCCTTTTTTCTTCTGACTGCTCATGGAATCTTCCTTTCTTTTTTACCTGGCGTGTGTTTGAAAAAAATCTTTTTGCAGACAACATTTCATGTTCTCCTGCAGAAATCATTTTTCAAACACACACCGCATAGATACAGAACGGGCCTGCTTCTGTCTGTCCAGGAAGCAGACCCGTTTCTTATCGTCCTACTTTTTTATGTATTGCAGGATATCAGCCACCCATGTTGAACTCTACAGTTTCCTGTGCGGTCTGAAGTTCGCTGTCCATATCTGCTCCTGTCTGGATGATATTGGAAAGTGCGGTTCCGACAGCATCACGTGCATCGTAGTAGAATGCTCCAGTGATGTTGGATGGAGTCTTGGTTGCGAAATCAACGATTTTTGCATAAACCGGGTCATCACTGAAGAATGCAACTGGCTGTGCATATGCTTCGGAATCTCCTGCCGGTGCCCAGGTTGCCAGAGCGCCTTTTGCGATGATGTCATCGTAAAGAGCTGTGCTGCCTGCGAAGGTAGATTTCATAAAGTCAATGGCAAGATCGGTTTTCTTGCAGTTGGAAGAAATTGCCCAGGAAGAACCACCGTTGTTGGAGTAGTTGGTTGCTCCGTCGATGCCGTCCAGTTTTGGCATATTGGTGAGCGCCCATTTACCGGACTGATCTTCGTTTGCTGTGATGGAAGCCATAATCCAGCATCCGTTGATAACGCCTGCTGTGGTTCCGTTGTTGATGGATGCAATGTACTGATCCCAGTCAGTAACCTCTACAAGAGTGCCATCTTTTACCATCTGGCTGTAAATCTCAAGGATTGGTTTCAGTGCTTTGTTGTCTACGATGTTGACAGATCCATCTTCGTTGAAAAGGGACTCACCGCAAGACTGCAGCATTTCCATAACAAGGTCCGGAGATCCGGCCTGAGATGTCAGGATCGGCTGGCCTGTTTTCTCTTTGACAACTTTTGCTTTCTCCATAAAGTCATTCCAGGTGATATCTGTGAAATCATCTACGGTGAAGCCTGCCTGCTCCAGCATATCAGTACGCAGGCACTCGATAACGGCACCATTGTCGAACGGAATTCCGTAGTTCTTCCCATCCAGAGTAGAGTAAGCAACTTTTGCGGATGAGAATTCGCTGAAATCAATTCCGGAATCGGTCAGATCGGTGAAGATGTCCGGATAGTTGGTTGCATATTTCTGGAAGGAGTTATCCTGCATCAGGAAGATATCCGGCAGAGTGCTTAAGTCTCCTGCGGAAACTGCTGTGGTCAGACGGGTTTCAATGTCGTCGGACTGTACTTCGCTGACTTCTACTTTGAATCCTTCGTGATCCTGTGCATAAATTTCAGCTGCTTTCTTGATCGCGTAAACGTTGAAGTTCGGGTCCCAGGTCCATACGGTTAAGGTGTTGTCATCATCAGAGCCGCCCTCTACTACGTCGCTGCTCTCTGATTTTGCAGTGGTTTCACTTGCTGCTGATGCATCGTTTCCGCCGTTGCTGGAACTTGTTGTAGTTCCTCCGCTGGAACCACATGCAGCCAGTCCAAATACCATTGCTGATGCCATTACGATTGATACAATTTTTCTTTTCATATTGCACATCCTCCTTAAGATGTTATTTTACAACCGGAACCTCCGCACTTTTTACAGCACAGAAATTTTTTGGTTGTTTTGTACATTTTTTATGTTTTTATTCCCTCAACATGTACAAAGTATAACATATTTTCCCGTCGTTTGTGCGCATTTTTAACTCTATGTTATGCATTTTCAACCATTTATAGGCATTTTGACGGACATCACCATCCTTCCTGTGTTTTTATATCAAAATTCAACAATTTTCGTTCATAATGTTCCGGTGCACTTCGCCACTGCTGTGGAGATACACCAAGAATCCGGCGGAAATTACGGTTAAATGTAGAAATTGTTGTGAATCCGCTTCGCATTGCAATCTCATTTACAGAAATATTTGTTTTCCGCAGTTCCTTACATGCCGCCCGGATCCGGACCCAGTTAATGTACTCAACCGGCGTCATCCGCATGGATTCCTGAAAAATACGGCGCAGATGTGTTTCGCTGATATGACATACCTCTGCCAGCTCCTCAATTCGAAGAATCTCTTTATAATTTTCTCCAATATAATCCAGCGCAGGCAGAATCAGAGCGATACTGGCATCATCTACAATAGAATTCTTTTCCTGCTCCTCGTCCCTTTCATTCCATCTGGCAATCTGCATCAGAAGCGCTCTGGTCAGTCCTTTCACTTCCTCGAGATAAAATTCCCGTTTTTCACCCATGCATTTAATGATCAGTTTGATCATCTCCGCGACCTCCGGCCTTTCCTCATTTTTCACAAAATGGGCCTTCTGGTTAATACGCGCAATCAGCTTTTGTGCCATGCGCATATTGCCCTTATACAGCTCTGTAATAAATCCTTCCACATCCACAAACACCCATGCCCAGGAACATACACTGTTTTCTTTTGAGTTTGTTGTATGCGGAAAGTTTTTCGGCACCACCGTAAACATACCGCCATGATACGGCAGTTCCTCATCTTCCAAAACAATCGTTCCCTCACCGTAATAGCAGAAACCGATCTCCATCAGGTTATGAAAATGCAGATAATCAATCTGGTACCCATAATTCTGCAACCATTTTTCTCCCTGCAGCACCAGCACCGGGCATTTTTCCGGCACTTCGTAATAGCGGTATTCCATTCTGGGCTTTTTCTTTCTGCTCATATCCGTACCTGCTTATTCTACTTTTTTCTGAATCATCGCCAGAAACACGAGCGGTTCTTCCCCTGCGCAGGAAACCGCATGGCCGCTGCCGTCCTCGCAGAACGTCGTCATGCCCGCCTGCACCGGGTAGGTTTTGTCGTTATCCTGATACATACCCGCACCGGACAGGATGTGATACGCTTCTGTCTCCCCATGATGCTCATGATACGGAAGCTCATCACCCGGTAAAATCGTTACTTTTGCAAAGAGTGTCACCTTTCCGGAAAGCGTTCGCCCTCCAGCAATTTTTCTATTGTGTGTCTGTCTGCCATTGTTCATGTCCTCGTTTTCGTAATCTTTTTTTGTTTTCCCTGTCTCCATCCTACACCAAATAGCGTAAGATTCGATCTTCTCTGTGTTTTTATTATATTCTCTGCTTCACCGGAAGACAATGAGATTCACCAAAAACGAGCAACTTTTTCCGTCAGCCTACAATCTTTCCTCTGTCAATCTCCACCGTCGTATCGCACAGTGCTGCGATGTCTTCCCGGTTGTGGCTGGCCAGAAGAATCGTTTTTCCTTCCTCTTTTAACTTCAAAAACAGCTGCCGCATCTCCTGCACGCCCTGGTTGTCGAGACCGTTCATCGGTTCGTCCAGGATCAGGAGGGAAGGTTCTTCCATAATCGCCTGTGCAATGCCGAGACGCTGGCGCATGCCGAGCGAATACTTGCCGACATGCTTTTTCGCTTCCGGATCCAGTCCGACTTTTCGGATAGCCTCATCGATCTCCTTTTTTCCGATCTTCCTGCGGATACCGGCGAGAAACTGCAGATTCTGTCTGGCGCTGTATCCCGGAAGAAAGCCCGGCGTCTCGATGATGGCGCCAATACTCTCCGGCGCTTCGATCTCTTTCCCGATCTGCTTTCCATCCACAAAAACCGCGCCATCATCCACCCGGAGAAATCCGCAGATGCACTTAAACAGTACCGTCTTCCCACTTCCGTTTCTTCCGATCATTCCGTGAATTTTTCCTTTTTCAAAGCTCAGGCTGATCCCGTCCAGCGCCGCGTAGCTGCCAAACTTTTTTGTCACGTTTTCTATTCTTATCTTTTCTTCCATTCTTTCAGATTTCCTCCACAAAGTTCAGATCCTTTTTCCGAATCCCGAGATACGAGAGGATCGTGCATGCGCCGATGACAATCGCAAAGACACTGTAAACATATGCCATCGACGGCCCGTTTCCATACCCCTGCCACTTGTAGCTCGCAATGTTCATCCAAAGCGGCGGCGCGCAGTAATAGCCGATTGTGATGTTGGAAAATTTGCTGAGCAGAAGCGCGGTGAGTGCGATGCCGCAGTTGATGACGATTCCAAATCCCCTGTGTACCAGAAAATTTCCGGCATAACTCACAACGCCTGTCATAACCGACAGGCACCAGATTGCAAGCATTGTGAGCCCCATTGCCTCCTGCGGCGAAAATCGCGAAAGGATCAGATAATCCAACGGTTCCTGGTCAAAGGTATATGCCGCATTCGTCTGAGCCAGCGTACTGATCACCTTCCCCCATCCGGTTTCCCACCCTACATTCGGAAACACAAGCAGTACCGGAATCATACTTAAGCATATGGTGTAAAAAAAGGAAACAACCACAATGTATAGCATGTTTCCCCAAAACCAGCTTTTCCGCCCGACCCGCAGAATCTGCCACCCGCTGTTCGGTTCCAGAAACGGAGCATCACAGAAAAGCAGCAGAGCCCCAAGAACGATGATAATCTGGTCTCCATTATATCTGGTCATAAACGGCAGCATCCAAAAAGTCACATCAACTCCGGTCTGCTCGCAGAAGCCTCGAATACCCGCCGTCATTACATGAAAAAGGATCGCAATCCACAACAGCGCAACATAAAACCGTGGTGTTGTGAATGTTTTCCGCAAACGTATCTGACATACCCGAAGGCTCATCCGTATTCTATCCATTCTGCGCCCTCCTCTTTACCACTCGCACGAAAATTACACCTTCCATTCCTGTCAGAATAAGGAAATAACCAGCTATCACAAAAAAATCCTTAAAATTCCGGATACTTCCCCCATGGAGCTGGTACCATCTCATCTGGCCCGGCAGCTGCAGCGCTTCTGCTACAAGCTGGCTTGCATAATAAAAAAGAGCCGGTGTGCTGACCAGCACAAACAGATTTTTTATTTTTCCCGATATCATAAGCGCAAAAACTGCCATAAATGCATACTTGACAGCCTCAACTCCAAATCTTGCGGCAAGGTAAAACGGCAGAACGAGTCCATTTCCATAGCTTAAACTGCCTGTTAATGTTTCAAGCTCTTCTTTTTTTATCCACGGTATTTTTAATGCCAAAACGCCATAAACAACTGCCATTCCCAGAAAAATACTGATCACAGAACCGAAAAAGGCAACCACCAGATGCGACCAGCAATATGCTGTTCTCCCTATGCGTGTCTCAATGCATCTAAGATAGCCATTTCTGCTGTCTTCCCAATAGCTCAGCGCAAACGGCAGCACAGCCAGCACAGAAAACACTTCAAAAAATGCACCCACACCATGGCTGCTGACAACCAGGTAATATACCGATACATTCCACCGGCTCTGCATTGCTTCCTGACTGATGTTCAACACGGTAACCAGCATCGCACCTGCAATGGCAAAATAAAATTTTCCTGATAAAAACATTCTTTTAAAATCCATTTTTATCATTCGAAAAAACTTCATGAAAGATCACCTTCTTTCTGTTTTGATTTTCGAGATGGTTTTACCGGTTGGTACATTCCCTCTCTCGAAACTTCTCTTCGCCTCTATAAAAGATGTGACCCCGCTTAGCCCGGAGCCACATCTTTCACAAAAATAATTTATTCTTTGAGTAAATCATAAAGCTCAGACAAACTCACCCTGCAATTTCCCGTCCATCCAGTGCATTGATGTAAACATACTGTTCGATCTCATCTTCTATAAATCGAAACTGCCACGCAGGAATCATATCGCACATCCAATGCCCCGTTTCATTTCTTCCCGTTGTCATCGGGTAATAAATCAGTTTCATCTGATCCAGCGTAATCGGCTCAGCAATTGCCAAATCATACTTATTTCTCAGCGTTTCCAAGATAATATCTTTTTCCGCAAGAGATACCGGTTCCTTTTCCCGAATAGCATAGTGATTAACTGCTTGAAGATATTGAATTCCGCCCTCCGTTATAACAGCCTGTATTTTAGATGACGGAATATAAAGATCATCCTGCCGGTTAATTTCATTGCATAATACAGGAACCCCATTCAGATAACCCTGAAAAAACAACAGGAAACAATCATCTGCTTTTGACCACTCATATTTCTGAATCTTCTGAGGCTTTAGCAATTCTCCATTCTCGATTGCCTGTTCCATTAATTCCTGCTGTTTTTCCATCTGTTCATACGAAAAACTGTATTTACTGGTCAATTCAACTTTTTCCCAGTCTCCAATCCATCTAACAAACTCTTTTCCTTCCTCTATCAGCTTTTCTTCGTCTTCCAATGAAATTTCCTGCTCATTGTCTCTGACCAAAATCCCTTCACCATAGGCTGATGTAATATATTCAACAGGCAAATTATAATAAACTTTTTTTCCTTCTTCCGTTTCCACTCCTAATATATTGCTGACAGACACCGTTCCATTTTGATTTTTTAATTGTTCGCCAAGTATTCCCTCATACGAATAACAACGTCCGGCTCTCCTGTGTCTCCTTTTCTTGTTTCCAATCCACTTTCCGGAAGTTTCCCAAGTATTTTATTGAACACACTTTCTCCTTGAAATCCATCCACTTCTATCACACATTTTTCAAACTCATTCCATTTTTTGTCAGGCATGTCAACAATCGCATCAATTTTGGCCTGACTGCCAAGCTGAAAACGGATGTGCTCACCATTGCTTAATTCCTGATCATTTTCAGGTGTCACATTTGTTTCCGTTTCATCATTGCTGATAGAACTATTCCGTTCTTCTCCATTTTCTTGTTTTTCTACCTGCTGCAAATTTTCTGACTCATTTCCCATATTCTGACAACCTGTAAAGAACAGTAATATTACCATAATTCCCAATACTTTCTTTCCCATATATCCCCTCTTTTCAAAATTTCGTTCTTTCTCTTCTGTTACTCGAAGCATAGCGAAATTTTCTCCATCGTCAACGGATCTGGGATATCATGCTCTATCTGGGATAATCAGTACAGATAGCAAAAAATAAAACTTTGTTCTTTGAAATCCGCATTCTTTTTGCTTCCTTCATACAAATAAAGTCTTTTTTATTACGTTTTATCTTATTTTATCGGAAATACTGCCTCTGCGCAAAACAAATCTCCTGTCTCATAATACTTTAACGCGCCACCTACCTTTTGCATCGTCCGTTTTACACTTTTGTGCCCAATCCCATGGCTGCTTGTATCTTTCTTCGTCGTATTCAAACTTGAATTTTCATTTAAAACAGATTTCTCTATTTTATTTTGAATCTCCAACCGAAGATATCCCATTTTTTCCTCTACAAAAATTATAATTTCTTTCTTCCCTGTAACTTTCCGCTCTGCTTCAATCGCATTATCCATGAGATTTCCAAACACAGTGCAAAACTCCAAATCATCAATTCCTTCCATTTTGCTCAGAATCGTACATTTCACATCTACTTTTTCACTTCTCGCAAGAGTAATTTTTGTATTAATCATAGAATCCACATAACTGTTTCCGGTCTGAATCAGTGTCTGCACATCTTCAATTTTCTGATTAATTTTTTCCCATACCTTTACCATTTCCGACTGCGGCATGGTCTCCATTGCCTCTTGCAGAGGTAAAAGATAATTTTTCAAATCATGTTTAAATTCTCGTAATTCTTCATTACTTCTCTTAATAATTTCCATACTTTCCTTTGAATATTTCTCTTTTTCTTTCATCAGTTCATATTCTAGCTTTGTTTGATTATCCTTGCTCATTTGCTGTACTATAAAGTACATAATCAGGCACATCAGCCAGATACAGCATACGCACAGCAAAATCCATTTCTGTTCCTGCATCTGCACACTTGGCAGATCTCTTACTACCAAAATCATAGTATCTCCCGCAATAATTGAGAAAACAAGGTTGCATCCCATGACAATCCATTGCCAGCTTATCAGATTCTCTCGTTCAAACAAAAGACTATTTAGTAATTTACCAACAAAAAAATAAGAAATTTTTGATAATAGCACGAGCGCAATTCTTACTGTATCCTGATCTTGAATAAACGATGCAACACTTTCTTGAAGGATAAAACTGCCGCCGAAAAGGATCGCTGTGTTTACCATCATCAATACTGCTCTCGCAACTACCGCTGCAGTAACCTTTCTCAGAACACTTCCCTGTGTACCCACCATCAAATAGACAAAAAGCCAAATCAATGTGATCCACATTTCCCACCTGTCATATAACGCAGGATACTTTTCCAACGCAGGAAAGATTAGCCCAAATAGCACTGCAATTCCCCACAAAACTTTACCTTTTTTCCCTCTGGGTTTCTGCTGCATAAAATCCATGCAGAATTCCAACAAAAGTATGTTTTCCCAAACAGAAATTGCAAGTTCAAAGACCTTCCAAAATGCTGCACTCATTCCATCACCACTCCCATAATTTTCATTCGAACCTGATTCAGATAATTTCTGCTGACAGGAATGCTTTTCCCGTTCAATAGCAGAAGTTCTTTTTCGCGCAACCGATATACATAGTTCATGTTAACCAAATATCCTTTATGGGTCCTTACAAATTTATGCGCTTCTAGTTTTTTCTCCGCTTCTGACATTTTCATCCTTACGCGAATCGCCTCATCCTCGTATCTTTTCCCGATAAAAAGCAGATAGTTCTTCTCGCTCTCCACAAACCAGATATCACGCAATGCAAGTTTTACACTCTGACGCCCTGTCTGCAGTTCTATTTGGGGAACTTTCTTTCCTGCCTTTTTCTGCAGTTCCAGCAGCTGCGGCTCCAGTTCCTCATCCAGATGTGCCTTGCGGATAAAAAAGAATGGATGATACACCAATGACTGAAACACCAGATCATCCTTATTCGATACAAACACAATGCAACATTCCCTGTTCCACTTTTTCAGATACGATGCAACCTCAAATCCATTCACTTCCGGCATATCGATATCAATAAAAAAACAGAAATCTCATCAAGATTTTTGATTCCTTCCAGCATCTCCTTCGCAGATACGTAGCACTCCATTTCCACTGCAATCTTATGTTTCTGACATAAACCTCGAATTCTGATTTCCAGTTTATCTAAAAATGCTTTATCATCATCGCATAAAATTAAATTCATTATTTTCCCCCATACTCTTCTTATCGAAGATTCTACTTCTCAACAGCATACCAAATTTTTTCTTTTACCTCAAGCAATCTGGGATAACCCGCAGTATTTGGGATAAGCCGCAACGTAAAACAGCACCCGAATCATTTTGACTGATGCAGGTGCTGAAATGTATGGATTCTTTTTTCTGTGTTACGCCACGACATCCTCGAACTGCGAATTGTAAAGGTTTGCATAGAACCCATTCTTCGCGAGCAGCTCTTCATGGTTGCCCTGCTCGATGATATCTCCGTCCTTCATGACAAGAATCAGATCCGCATCGCGAATCGTAGACAGCCGATGGGCAATGACAAAGCTTGTTCTGCCCTTCATCAGGTTATCCATTGCTTTCTGGATCTCGATCTCTGTTCTGGTGTCAACGGATGAGGTCGCCTCATCGAGAATCAGGATCTTATTGTCTGCAAGAATTGCTCTTGCGATCGTCAGAAGCTGTTTCTGTCCCTGGGATACATTACTTGCATCCTCATTCAGCTCCATCTGGTAGCCGCCCGGCAGGGTCTGAATGAAATGGTGTGCCCGCGCAGCCTTCGCCGCTGCAATAACTTCCTCATCCGTGGCATCTGGCCGGCCGTAGCGGATATTTTCCATGATACTGCCTTTGAACAGCCACGTATCCTGCAGCACCATACCAAAAGCATCGCGAAGCTCTCTGCGGTTGAAATCCCTGATATTGTGGTCATCCAGAAGAATTGCTCCGCTGTTTACATCATAATAACGCATCAGCAGCTTAACCATCGTCGTTTTTCCTGCTCCGGTCGGGCCGACAATGGCAATTTTCTGACCCGGTTTTACCTGCGCGCAGAAATCATGAATGATGATCTGATCCGGATTGTATCCGAACTGTACATGATCAAAGGTTACCGCTCCTGTTACCGTCCCAATATCAGCCGGATTTTCCGTGGTCTGATCCTCTTCCTCTTCGTTCAGGAATTCAAAGACACGCTCGGATGCCGCCGACATCGACTGTACCATGTTGATCACCTGCGCAATCTGCTGGATTGGCTGGGTAAAGTTTTTTACATACTGGATGAATGCCTGGATGTCACCGATTGTAACCACGTTTCGAATTGCCAGCAGGCTCCGGTCAGCGCCACACAGGCGTAGCCAAATTCCCGACAAACATCATAATTGGCTGCATCATACCGGATAAGAACTGCGATTTCCATGCGGAATCATAGAGAATGCTGTTGGTTTTCTCGAACTCTGCAATGGTATCCTTTTCACGGTTAAATGCCTTAATTACAAGATGGCCGCCGTAAACCTCCTCAACCTGTCCATTAATATGACCCAGATATTCCTGCTGGTCACGGAAGAATTTCTGGGATTTCTTCGTCACCAGTCCGATCAGCCCCATGGAAATCGGCAGGATCACAAGTGCGATCAGCGTCATCAGCGGAGAGATACTCAGCATCATGATCAGAACGCCGACCAGCGTTGCCACAGACGTGATAATTGTAGTAATACTCTGGTTCAGTCCCTGACCCAGTGTGTCGACATCGTTGGTAATACGTGAGAGCACTTCGCCATAGGTACGGCTCTCAAAATATTTCATCGGCATGCGGTTGATTTTCTCCGAAATTTCCTTTCGAAGCCGATAACATACCTTCTGGGTAACACCGGTCATGATCCAGCCCTGGATGAAACTGAACAGGGCGCTCATCAGATACAGGCCAAGGGTAAACAGCAGAATTTTTCCGATTTTCGTAAAGTCAATGCTGCCTGTCCCTCTGATTTTTTCCATCAGTCCCTCGGACAATGCCGTTGTTGCTTTTCCGAGGATTTTTGGTCCCGCAACGTTGAACACGGTCGAACATGCGGCACAGAGCATAACGACAAAAATCGCAATTTTATATTTTCCGATGTACTGTGCAAGCTGTTTGATCGATTTTTTCAGATTTTTCGGCTTCTCGCCCGGCTGCATACCGCGGCCCATGCCTCCCATCGGTCCTCTTTTGCGCGGCTGCTGATTTCTCTTGTCACTCATGGTCAGCCACCTCACTTTCTATTCCAAGCTCCTTTGCCGAAAGCTGGGATTTTGCAATCTCCTGATAAACCTTACAGTCTTCAGCAGTTCCTCATGCGTACCTTTTCCGACTACCTTTCCGTCATCGAGCACCAGAATCTGCTCCGCATGGAGAATCGTGCTGATCCGCTGTGCCACGATGATCACGGTGCTGTCTTTGACATTCTCCGCCAGTGCTTTTCGAAGCGCCGCATCTGTTTTCAGGTCAAGTGCAGAAAAGCTGTCATCGAAAATAAAGATTTTCGGATCCTTTGCAATCGCACGCGCAATCGCCAGACGCTGCTTCTGTCCGCCGGACACATTCGTTCCGCCCTGGGAAATCGCGGTCTCATATTTATCATCTTTTGCTTCAATAAACTCTGTTGCCTGTGCAATCGCGGCTGCTTTTTCGATCTCGCATCGGTTGCATTTTCTTTTCCGAAGCGCAGGTTCGATGCGATCGTTCCCGAGAACAGCACGCCTTTCTGCGGCACAAAGCCAATCTCGTCGCGCAGATCCTTCATGGTAATGTTTCGGATATCTTTCCCATCCAGGGTAATCTGTCCGCCCGTCACATCGTAAAGACGCGGAATCAGGTTTACCAGCGTTGATTTTCCGCAGCCGGTACTTCCGATAATTGCCGTTGTCTTTCCCGGCTCCGCCACGAAATCAATATCATGCAATACATCCTCTTCTGCTCCCGGATACCGGAAATTGACATGGCAAAAGCGAACAACACCATTGTGTACGTCTAATTTTTCCGGCGTTTTAGCATCCTGAATCGAAAGCTCTGTCCGGATAACCTCATCGATACGACCTGCGGCAACCGCAGCACGCGGCAGCATGATAGACATCATCGTCAGCATCAGGAAGGACATAACAATCATCATGGCATAGGTAATGAACGCTGTCATTGCGCCGACCTGCATCGTACCCTCATTGATTCTGTGTGCACCAAACCAGACAATTCCTACGGTCAGTACATTCATAATCATCATCATACCGGGCATCATAAAGGTCATGACACGATTGGTAAACAGTGTCGTCCCGGTCAGCTCCCGGTTTGCCGTATCAAAGCGTTCTTCTTCTTTATCCTCTCTTCCGAATGCACGGATAACGGAAAGTCCGGTCAGGATCTCACGGGAGACCAGATTGATGTTATCTACCAGCTTCTGCATCTGTTTGAATTTCGGCATTGTAATAGATACAAGCAGCATGACATAGCTGATAATCACAATAATTGCCAGTACGATAATCCAGCCCATGCCGGCCCCTGTTTTTACCACCTTGACCACACCGCCAATACCAAGAATCGGCGCATACGCAATCATGCGCAGCAGCAGCACCGATACCATCTGGATCTGCTGGATGTCATTGGTACTTCGCGTAATCAGAGATGCGGTGGAGAATTGATCCATTTCCGCATTGGAAAACCCAACAACCTTTTTGAACACCTGATCTCTCAGATCACGACCGATTCCGGCAGCGACACGGGATGCAAACAGTCCGACAAAAACCGTTACCACACCCATCAGAAGTGCCATGCCGACCATCTTAAGACCCGCCGTCAGAAGATACGACTTCTGAATCCGGTCGATATCAAGTCCCGCCGCTTTATCTGCGGAAACCGCATAGGCAATTCCCATCGATTTTACCAGGGAGCTTCCCATCGTATCGAGCGTTTTTTCCATGCTATCGCGCATCGAAAGCACGTCATCCTTCTCCATCTGTCCACTCTCGAGCATAGACGCAAAAATCGGACGGACATCTACGCAGGTCACTTCCACCTTGTTTCCATCCTCATCTTCTTTTTCCTGCCGGAAGCTCTTCAGCTCCACATGCATCATCTCTCCGATCTGCTCTATCGTCATGTTTTCAAACACGGACGCATCCTGACCGGTCTGCTGTGCCACGAGCTGTTTGAAGGCAGTTTCCTCCATCGCACCCATCTGGTAATTCATAAGGAGTGCAACGGTCAGCGTTTCATCCGCTGTATCTAGTTCTTTTTCGGAAGCTTTGTTCCGTTCGTAATAGCCGTCCTTTTTCGTATAAAGGCTTTCCACAAGTCTGCCTCATCATCCGTCATGATGAACTTTGCTGTCTGAAATTCTTCCTCTGTGATTCGTTTCGGTGTAACGTGCTCAACACCGCTGTTCTGAATGCCCACATCGATGATGTCGGATGTATACGACGGGAGCGACAGGTCGCACCACGCCTGGACAAACAAAAGCATAAGAATCACGAGAATCGATTTCCAGTACGGGAGCATATTCTTGAAAATCTTACTCATTTTTTCCCCTTTCTGTCTTTTTTTGTGTACCAGCTTGCCGGCACACTAATTCTGTCGTTTTCGGGTGTCAATTTCTTTTTCTGCGATCTCATAGATACGATCCAGATAATCAACCAGCTGATCTATATCCTCTTCCTTTAACTGTGACATCACAGAGCAGCCAAAGTCCTGCATTCTGTCCCGTACCTCTTCCCCCTTTTTCCAGCCCTTCTCTGTCAGACTGATATACGTATTTCTGCGGTCTTTTTTGTCAACGCTCCGCTCTACATATCCTTTTTCTTCCAGTCCGCGCAGTGTGCGCGACACAGCCGGCGGAAGTGTTTTGGTCTTCGCCGCCAGCTCTGAGCTTGTAATTTTTCCGTTTTCTCCCATTTGCAAAATCGCACCCATAACGGAAAATTCGGAACTGCTGAGTCCCGGAACCAGGTCTGATACGTTCAGTTTTTTAAACTGGTGCACCGCACGAAACAGTTTTTCAAATGCATCCTTCATATTATCCCCCTCCTTTTTGTGCAAATACTTAACAGTGTTATTTATTTACGCGTGTTAAATAATAACACCGGCAAATTTCCATGTCAAGAAATTTGCCAGTGTTTATGTTTTTTTTAGAATTTACGCTACTCAAATAGAATTTGACAAACGCTGCCATTTTGTTTAGATTAGAAGCAAATACGAAAGGACACCTTCATTCCCATGCCAGGTTTTATCTTACATCTCACCGCAGCCCAAATGCTGTTAAAGCACCTCCCGTCCCACCCGGATTTTCCATATCCGATTTCATCGGTAAATGATTTCCTAATCGGAAATCTTCTGCCGGATGCGACGCAGCAGAAAGAATCCTCCCATTTCCGCGACCCGCTTTACCGCGAAAAAATGATGGTATTCCCGGATCTTACACGGTTTACAGCGAAATACCGTTCACTTCTGCCAGATTCGAGCGCACTGGGATATTATTTTCATCTTTATATTGACCGGAAATTTTTTAAGGATTTCATTCCGCAGATTGTGGAATTTTATAATGCGGATGGAGAAATTACAGATATGAGAGATGAGATTGCAACGGTTTATATCAAAAAATCGCGGACATCCATTCCTTTTTCCAGATATCTCACGGAGGAGTATTATTACGGGGACTATACACGAATGAATACATATCTTGTCAACCGCTATTGCATCCCGCTCGATCTCAATCCTAACGTCACGAACCCTGGAATCGCAGAAATTCCGTATGAGAACGTCCAACAGGTACTTGACCTCCTCCATCACTTCCTCTCCGTCCCGCCGGAAGCCGCGCAGGATCTGAAGGTCTTTCCGCTTGAAGAACTGCTTGCGGCACTGGAACAATATGTAGAAGAGTTTTTGGCTGTGCCGAATAAGTATATTTCATAATTCTCCATTCAAAAAGGAGCAGAACCCACACCAGATTCCGCTCCTTTTTCAGAATGTAATTTTTCCGTTTCCTCTTACACTACATCTTGAACGATCCATTCTCTGTCATCCGTATCCATTTGTTTTTTTCTTCGATATTCCGTTGGTGTCCTCCCATAATATTTCTTAAATGTTTTGCAAAAATAATCCATATTTTCAAATCCCGTCTCGCCGGAAATTACAGTTATCTTTTTCTCCGTCGTGGCCAGAAGCTTTGCAGCCTCCTGCAGACGATACTTCACCAGATAATGCACCGGCGTATCGTGAAGATATCTTCGGAACAGATTCAATGCCGTACTTTTGCTCACCATAGCCTGCCCGGCGATATCCTCCAATGTAAGATTCTGTCGGAAATTTTGATGAATATATTGCATCATCAGCTGTGTTCTTCCCTGTGAGGATGCCGTATTTTCTCTTTTTTTCTGCAGCACTTCCGAATCCATGTGCAAATAAAGCAAGTGCCACAATTCCTGCGTCAGAAATAAAGTAACCAGTTCCCGGTCTTTGTCTGATTCCTGCGCTTTGAGAATTTTCTGCATGAGCTCCAGTGCTTCTGCCTGCCATTTTATTTCCCTGCAAAAGACAATGCAGTCCACCTTACACGCCTGTATCGGTGCAATGTATTTTTTGTAAATCAGGCTGTCTGCCGGAGCGAGAAATGTCGGTTTCAGAACGAAATTTGGCACAATCGCATGGCCTTCAGAAAAATAGCGATGCAAAATCTTTGAGTTAATAAAAATGCCCGTTCCCTGTCCCAGTGAAAACTGCTTTTCGCCAACCCAGAAGGTTGCTGTTCCCTCCTGTACAAAAACAAACTCAAACTCCACATGCCAGTGCCATTCTACACAATGAAAATCAAACAACGCAAGATCGTCGTAATACAATTGAAACGGATATTCACTGTTTCCATGCTGTATCGTTTCCATCATGCTTTCATCCGTTTGGATCTTGTTATAAAATGTATTAAATTCCATCTTTCCCCGCCTCCGTTTTTCAGGCACGCCCCTCTCTATTTTACGATATTATACAATAAACAGACGATATATTCCAGTGAAAGCGACACTATTTTACGTTATTATACAAAAAGAATCGTTGTCGCTCCATGGAACACGGTGAACGGCAACGAAACGAACACTACGGCCGCAGCAGTTCTGCCATTTTAAAAAACGGAGTATATCATCATGAAAAAGAACTACCACAAAACCTTAATTGCCTGTTATCTTGGATTTATCACGCAGGCAATTTCTGCAAATTTTGCACCTTTACTATTTCTTACCTTTCACAGAACTTACCATATTTCTCTTGGAAAATTGCGTTTATCTCGACAGTATTCTTTTTCACACAACTTCTTGTCGATTTGTTCTGTGCCAGATATGTCGATAAAATCGGTTATCGCAGGTGTGTCGTTGCTTCTGAGATTCTTTCCGCCTGCGGCCTGATTGGACTTGCCTTTCTGCCCAATATTCTGCCAAATGCCTATGCAGGAATTTTGCTCAGTGCCATGATCTATGCCGCCGGAAGCGGACTGATTGAGGTTCTTGTCAGCCCAATCGTAGAGGCTTGTCCGTTTGACAATAAGGACAGCGTTATGAGTCTGCTTCACTCCTTTTACTGCTGGGGGTCTGTAGGCGTCATCTTACTTTCCACTGCTTTTCTGGCAGTTTTTGGTATGGAACGCTGGCCGATCCTCGCATGTATCTGGGCTGTACTTCCACTGTACAATACGTTTAATTTCCTTTCCTGCCCGATTGAATCACTCACCGGAAGCGAAGAAGGACTTACCATTCGTCAGCTGTGCCGTCTTCCCATTTTCTGGATTTCCCTTGTTCTTATGGTCTGCGCCGGAGCAAGCGAGATTTCGATGGCGCAATGGGCTTCCGCTTATGCCGAGTCTGCATTAGGTCTCTCAAAAAGCATTGGAGACATTGCAGGACCGTGCCTGTTTGCTGTGATGATGGGCATCAGCAGAACCTTCTATGGTAAATACGGGGAAAAAATTGACTTAACAAAATTTATGATCGCATCCGGTACACTTTGCCTGATCTGTTATCTGGCTGCAGCTCTCGCACCATATCCTCTTTTAAATCTTATAGGCTGCGTTGTGTGTGGTTTCTCTGTAGGAATTATGTGGCCGGGAACCATCAGTATTTCATCCTCTAAAATTCCACTCGGCGGAACTGCACTGTTTGCACTTCTCGCCATGGCCGGAGATATGGGCGGTTCCATTGGCCCATTTGTTATTGGATTTGTCACACAAAACACCGGCGACGATCTGAAGGCAGGTATGCTGGCCGGCTGCATTTTCCCTGCTGTACTGATTTTGTCTGTTTTTCTGCTCCGACAAAGGAACGCAGAGCAAAAATAAGCACCGAAGAGATACTGTAACGTGTCTCAGACACAGGAGCCGGACAGTCCGGCTCCTTTTTTCATGTCTCTGCAATATTTCTCACAACTCCCGAAAACAGAATCGATCCGTCCTGCCCCGTGACAAGAAACAGGAATGGACGATCCAGTACGAAGTCGATTTCGTCGTCCGGTATTTCTGCTGCGGTTTCTGAAACGCCGAGTTCTGTATACGCTGCTCCGGTTACTCCGTTTTCGTCGATTTCAAGCATGGCGGCGTGGTCTGCTTTGCTCAGGTATAAATTCTCTTTGTCCCCTGTTAATGGGCTGAAATCTGCCAGATCCGCATCCAGTGCATCCGTTACACCCAGTGCGCGCACCGTTTCGATCAGGTCTGTTTTCTCCGATACTTTAAATTTAGGAACAGACAGGTTCACCATAGGGGAATACCAGTTATCACTGCTTTCATCCCGCCGTATAACCTTCATCAGATCCGGATCCGATACCAGTTCATTGACATCGGTATTTTCATCCGGAAGCAGGAAATACATGGAGCCGCTGTCCTGAAGGCTAAGGCTGACTGCACGGAAATGTTCGCCCTGGTAGACATCCATCCATTCCGTTTTCTTCATCATGTCCACAGTGGTATCTCCCGCAGCTCCGTGGAAGGTTTCCTTCTCTGTATTTACTTCCCAGAAATTCTCCCGCCACATCGCCTTATAATAGATGGTTGATACCAGTTCAAATACCGTTTCCGGGGCGATCGCCATATTTTCGGTGTATTCTTTTAAAAGCCTCCGGTATTATCATCCGTCCAGGTCCGCAGAGCCTGATTCATCTCTTCCGATCCGGGAGTCCCACGGAAGGTCGATGCATAATACTGTTCCGCCAGCCGCTGCAGCGTTGTGTCATTGTATGTTTCCTCACCATCCAGCCACAGCGAATTTGCCAACACACTGTTCAGCGCGGGCGTGTCTGCATAATTGCTTTCCCAGAGTGAAGAAACATTTTCCCGCAACGTATCCATATCCTGAGCGCCAAGCATGTCGAGAATCTGCTGCCGCGTATTTCCATCCGAAGTTTCCGCCAGCATCGCAAACGCGATATACAGATTGATCGGCGAGCAGACGGTATTTTCATCTTCTGAAACCAGCATTTGTTTCATCAGGTTCTGATAATATGCATCCATTCCCGACTGCAGTTCTGCTGATTTTGCTGTCAACTCCCGGTACGAATCCCACCAGTCCCAGTGTGCATCGCTTTCCATGAATTTCTGTGCATCCATTGTCCGCTCCACAGATGCCGGATAAGCCGCCAGAACCGTCGTTACCCCCGACGGATAACGGACTGCAGAACCCTCCCGACCGTTTCTCCATGTCGCAACCCCCAGCACAGCTCCGCCGATGATCACCGCGCAGGCTGCGGCGGCCGTCCATTTTTTCCATACGCCTCTTCGCGGGTGGCGATCACTCCGTGCTTTTTCCACCATACCAGGCTCCAGATTTCCCAGCACTTCAAACAATTCTTCTTTCTTCATAATTCGAACCCCCTTTCCGTCAAGTGTGTATGCAATTTTCCACGGATCCGGTTTAATGAAACTGAAATATAATTTTCACTTCTTCCCAGCCGCTCCGCGATTTCACCGATACTGTCTACATACCAGTACCGCAGGACAAACATGCATCGTTTCTCCTCCGGCAGCTTCTGCAGAAACTGATTGATCTCCGCGATCAGTTCTTTCATCTCCCACTGCCTCTCGATATCATCTTTTCCCGAAACACATTCTTCCAGCTCGTCCAATACCGCATCCATCTGACTTTCTCCGCGTTTTTTGCGATGCATTTTTCTATACAGATCAAACGAAAGATTTCTCGTTATTTTTCCAAGAAATGTGGATAACAGAGACGGCCGGTGCGGCGGCATAGCGTTCCACGCGTGAAGCCAGGTGTCGTTGACACATTCTTCTGCATCCGCCGGATTCCGCAGAATATTCTGTGCAATGGACGTACAGTATGTACCATATTTCATCGCAGACTCGCTGATCGCTGTTTCGTTCCTGTCCCAGTACATTTGGACAATATGAGTATCCTCCATATGGAAATCCCCCTTTCATCTATCATCACGCCATTTGCAGAAAATCTTACACTTTCAAAAGAAATTTCGGTTCAAAAAAGGGCGTGACCAAAGCCACGCCCTTCTATTCTTTTATTTTCTTTATGCCAGAATCGGTTTCAAAGCCTCTGCGAGTTTTTCTTTCTCTGCTTCTGCCTCTGCCAGATCCTTACCAAGTGTTGTGTAGTATACTTTGATTTTCGGCTCTGTTCCGGACGGGCGGACGATGACGGTTTCACCGTTTGCCAGTTTGTAGATCAGAACGTTTGCGGATGGGAGTCCTGTTTCTTCCGGTTTCTCGTAATCGGTTACTTTGACAACAGCGGAACCTGCGATCTCGGTCAGCGGCTCTTTTCGAAGGCCATCCATAATACCGGCCATCTTGTCCATTCCGCTAAGTCCCGGGAACTCGAAACTGTCTACTTTGTTCAGGTAGCGGCCATACTCGGCATAGATCTCTTCCAGTCTCTGTTTCAGAGAGCTTCCGATGCTTCTGTAGTAAGCTGCCATCTCGCAGATCAGCATGGAGCCGATGACTGCGTCTTTATCTCTTACATACGGGCCAGCCAGGTATCCGTAGCTCTCCTCGAATCCGAAGATGAAGCGGTCTACTTCGCCGTCTGCCTCCAGGTTTGCAATCTGATCGCCGATCCATTTGAATCCGGTCAGAACGCTGCGGAGCTCTACGCCGTAGTGCTCTGCAACTGCATCTGCCAGCGGTGTAGACACGATGGATTTTACAGCAACCGGTTTCTCCGGCATGGTGCCTTTCTCGATGCGGCCTGCGCAGATGTAGTCGAGAAGCAGAACGCCGACTTCGTTTCCGGTTACCAGCTCATAGCTTCCATCCGGGCACTTCATGCAATACCAACACGGTCTGCATCCGGGTCGGTAGCCAGCATCAGATCTGCGCCGGTTTCTTTTGCAAGATCCAGGCCCTTTTCCAGTGCTGCAAAGATTTCCGGGTTCGGATAGCTGCAGGTGGTGAAGTATCCGTTCGGGTACTCCTGCTCCGGAACGATGGTAATATCGGTGATGCCGATGTCTTTTAATACGCGCGTAACCGGTACAAGACCAGATCCGTTCAGCGGGCTGTAAACGAGTTTCAGTCCGGCGGTTTTACACAGACCCGGACGAACCTGACGGGATTCGATTGCTTCATACAGGGCATTCTTGCAGTCTTCTCCGACAAAACGGATCAGTCCTTCTTCCACGCCCTCTGCGAACGGCATATATTTTACGCCGGTCAGGATATCGGTTTTCTGAATCTCTGCGTATACGATTGCTGCAGCATCATCGGTCATCTGGCATCCGTCCGGGCCGTAGGCTTTGTAGCCGTTGTATTTTGCCGGGTTGTGGGATGCAGTTACCATGATACCTGCGTTGCAGTTGTAGTAACGGGTTGCAAAGGAAAGTGCCGGTACCGGCATCAGTGCGTCGTAAATTCTGACTTTGATTCCGTTTGCTGCCAGAACGCCTGCTGCTGTTTTTGCGAATACATCGCTCTTGATACGGCTGTCATAGCTGATGGCTACCGTCTGGTTTCCGCCCTGTGTTTTTACCCAGTTTGCAAGACCCTGTGTTGCCTGACGTACTACATAGATATTCATACGGTTTGTTCCTGCGCCAAGCACTCCACGAAGTCCTGCGGTTCCGAATTTCAGAGATACTGCAAAACGATCCTTGATCTCCTCATCGTTTCCTTCAATCCGTGCCAGCTCCGGGTTCAGGTCTGCGTCTTCCAGGTCAGCTTCCAGCCATCTCTTATACTCTTCCAGATACATATCTTTTTTTCTCCTGTTCTATTCTTTATTTGTAACTATTCAACGCCATGCGAAAGAGAAGAAAATCGTGAATCACGCTTGCATGAATGCGCGGCTTTCTGGAATTTCATATGGCGAGAAGCAACATCGAGATGCAGCGCAAGCGGAATCGAGATGGGGTTCTGAATAGTTACCTTTCTTTTATGTCTCACTCTTATGTCCCCATGTAGCGCCACATAAATGTATGTATAGTCATAATATACCATAACTGTCCCAAAACAGCAATTATTTTTGGTAATTTAAGCAAAATTTTACCGATTCTTTTTCTCTTTTTTCGACTCTGTCAGCTGTTTTCAGACAGAATTAGCTAAAACTCTTTTCGTCCAGCCATATCTTTTTGTCATTCAAAATAATATTATTGTTCCAACTAATTTCTCGCACCAGTGGTGCGAGTTTCTATCATTCCGGCAACTTTCCATTCCGACAAGCTCTGGTAATTATGATATATCTTAGTGGGTTACAAAAGCAGAAATCTGCACTTCTCGCGAAAACGCAAATTTCTGCTTTTGTTATGGTATTTATATTAGTTTTTATTCTTCTCCCGGTCTGTGATTGTAGTCAAATCCACATTTTTCCAAAAATGCCCGCGCGATCACGGTTGCCCCGATCTGATTTGGATGGATTCTGTCCCAGGCAATGTAGGAAGAATGGCGGTATTGGAAGTAATCATTAAAAACAGCCTGCAGATCGATGAAACAGCAGCCATATTTTTCAGCCAGCTCACGGCAGATTGCCCCATATGTATCCATACGTTTTCTCATCCAATCCTCTGCATTTGGTTCCATGTAATATGGGGTCATGAGAAAAACACCTTTTACGTTATCTTTTACGGAAAGAATCATCTTCTCGACGTTGGAACGGTACTCCTCCGGCGATACCTGCTCGTCCGGGATAGCCGGGCTGTCGAACTGTCTCCAGACGTCGTTGATGCCGATGCAGATGGATACCCAGTCCGGTTTTAAGGATACGACATCACGGTCGAAGCGCTGCAGCAGGTCGCGGCTTGTGTTTCCGCTGATACCGGAGTTTGTCACGCGAAGATATATCTCCGGGTAGAATGCTGCGAGCATGTTCTCGACAATTCGAACGTAGCTCTTTCCGACATTTTCAAATAAACCTTCCCCCACCGGCTGTGCACTTTCCATATCTGTTACGGAATCTCCTGCAAATACAATCCGGTCCATGTGTTCAAAAATCATTTTTTTGCCTCCCTTGTTCATCAGTAATAGCTCAAGAACCTTCCAAACATCATTATAATCTTGTAATTTCGACGGTGCAAGGCAGATTTTATAAATTCAAAGCGATTTTAAAGCGATCCGGACAGAAAAAAAATGGCTGCGAAGCACCGTTTTTCAGCACCCCGCAGCCGGGAAATTTCTTTTTTTGCAGTTGTTCAGAGTCATGCAAAACGGGAGAAACATCGAGACAGGCTCTGAATCGTCACCATTTTCTATTCAATCCCATCCATATAAGCATTGTAAATCGCCGGGTCAATGTTCTCTTTAATCGACGCATACACGCTCTTCGATGCCTCTCGGATCTCCTCTCTTGTCTGGTCATCGAGTGTCAGAATCTTCGTTCCGCTCTCCTCAATTGTCGCGATCTTGTCGGCGATACGGGCATCGGACTGCTCTCTTGCGTACTCGGTCGCAATCTTTGCGGCCTCTGTCATGATCTCCTGCTCGTCTTCCGGCAGATCCCGGAAGAAATCGTCGTTGACAATCAGGGAAATCAGATGCGGCAGATGGTTCGTTTCCACTACGTAATCCTGCTGCTCATACAGATTATTCGAAACGATGACCTCATACGGGTTCTCCTGCGCATCAATCGTGTGCTGCTGCAGGCCGATGTAAACCTCACTGAAGCTCATCGGCGTCGGGTTGGCACCGATGGCTTTCCAGAATGCCAGATGGTAGCTGTTCTCCATGGTACGGATCTTCTGGCCCTTGAAATCCGAAAAGCTGTAAACCGGCTTATTCGTACTCATGACACGAAATCCCTGATCTGCCATACCGAGCAGGTGATAGCCGCCCTCCGTATAAACATTGCTGATCAGATCGTAAAACTCCGGATTATCAATCTTCTCACGGCATTCATCGAGAGAATCAAACACACACGGCAGATCAAACACAGCAAGATCACCCATAAAGGAAACCTGCGGTGCCGTATTCTGTACGACAAACGGAATATCGCCGTCAGCACACGTTTCCAGCAGATCGCGGTCGCCGCCAAGCGTTGAGTTTGCGTAAACCTGAATTTTCATCCTTCCATCGCTCAGCTCTGAAATCTCTTCCGCAAACTTCTCAGCGAAGATCTGCGTTACCGTGTCCTCCGGGCTCGCCGTTGCCAGCGGCCAGGAATAGCGCTGTGTCGTCTCTCCATCGGAAGAGCCGCAGCCGGCAAGCGATGCGCCAAGCGCAATGACAGCGGCAAGTGCCGTCACTTTTCGGAAAAGCTTTTTCTTTTTTGTCATCTTTTTCATTGTCCTTCGCTCCTCCCTATAAAATTCCAATCGAAATCGCCGGAATAAACGTAATCAGCAGCAGTGCCACAAGGAAGAAACCGATCATCGGCATAGCCTTCTTTGCGATCTGCATGACCGGAACCTCGGTCAGGGAGCTTGCCACGAACAGGTTGACGCCGATCGGCGGTGTTACGAAGCCGATCGCCAGGTTGACAACCATGATCACACCAAACTGAATCGGATCCATACCGATTGCCTGTACGATCGGCAGCAGGATCGGGGTCAGAATCAGGATTGCCGGTGTGGTATCCATCACCATTCCCACAATCAGCAGGAATACATTGATGATCAGAAGGATCGCAACCGGGCTGTGGAAGTTGTTCAGGATAAACTCGCTGACCGTCTGCGGTACCTGCATCAGCGTCAGCACACGGGAAAATGCCGTCGATGCCGCCAGAATAAACAGGATCTGGGTGAAGGTACGAATCGCCTCAACCAGAATGGACCAGATGTCGCAGATGCGGATACTCCTGTACACAAGAAGGCTGATGATCAATGCATAGAATACGGAGATAACAGCCGCCTCAGTCGGGGAAGCGACACCGCTGTAGATACAGCCAAGGATGATCACCGGACTGAGCAGTGCAAAAAAGCTCTCTTTTAAAACGCGAAGCAGGCCTTTGTCATGCAGCACTTTGACTTCCGCATGGATCTTCTCTTTGTCCTCCCCATACCGTCTGCAGTGATAGATGGCATAAAGCATCAGCAGCAGACCGATCATCAGACCCGGTACAATTCCGGCAAGAAACAGGTCGCTGACGGAAGCGCCGGAAGCCATACCGTACATGATGAACGGAATACTCGGGGGAATGATAACGCCAAGGCCGCCGGCAACTGCCACAATCGCTGTGGAGAATGTCAGATCATAACCAAGGGTAGTCAGAATCGGGATTGTCATGCTTCCGACAGCAGCAACGGTCGCCGGAGCGGAACCGGAAATCGCACCGTAAAAAAGGCAGGTGACGATAACGGCGCACGGCATACCTGCGGTGAATTTTCCGAGAAAATAGGCAAAGACATCAAACAGTTTTTTGGAGATGCCTCCCTTAGCCATGATGATACCGGAGAGGACGAACATCGGAACTGCCAGCAGAGGGAAGGAATCGAGTCCTCCGAACATGGCACGGATCAGATATTTGGCTCCTACCGTAAAAGACGGGTCAAACACCGACGGAAGCACAGATGTGATTCCAAGGGTAATCGATACCGGAACAGCGATGACCAGCAATGCAACAAAAATCAGAAATAATACTACGACTGGCATTAGCGTTCCTCCTCATTCGAATTTTTAATCGTATGGATGCGGTTGTCGATACCCGCGTTCAGGGCATTTTCTGTGGCGTTATCTGCTCCGGCATTTGCTCGATGAAGGATTCCGGCGTATTTCGCTCCGGATGGGCCGGGTCGAAACGTTCTCACCGCGTGCCACACGGAACTCGATCATCCACCGCTGCAAAACACGGAATGCAACCAGCACAAAGGAGACTAGCGGTGCTGCCTGGACAAAATACATCGGGATCTTGCAGGCCGGGGAAAGCTGGCCGCTTTTAACTGACGACATCATATAAGAAAAAGCAAACGGAATCATATAGATGAAAAAAATCAGTTCAAACGTATGATTCACAATTTTGAAGATGGCTTTTCCTCTCCGCGGGAAAATCGCAACAAACTGCTCGATCTTGATGGAAAGGCATTTTTTGCTGCAGTAGCTGACGCTTAAAAAACCGCACCAGATAAAAATATATCTGGTCAGCTCTTCCGACCACGACAGCGACATGCCAAGGACGTAGCGGCAGAAAACCTGAATTCCCATGATCAGCGTCATGGCGATCAGACCGATCACAAGAAGAAATTCTTCCAAGTTTTCATCCAGCCAGTGAAATACTCTCTTCATAAAAGGCATACCTCCGTTAAATTTATAACAGAACAATAATACAAAAGGGACATCGGCATCAACAGCAAAGCTAAAAATACCGGTGTCCCCCAAAGAAAAAACGGTTACATGGCTTTGTGAAGCAGATCCAGAACGGTGCTCAGATCATTCACACCCATCTGACCCGGTGCGGATGCTTTCTTCGCCGCGCCGAAGGTCATGGAAGAACCAAACACCTCACCGCAGAGACGGCTGATTACACCGGTGCCTGCCATAGACATGGTGATGATCGGTCTGTCCGCATAATTGGTGGTCATTTCCTCTGTTGCCGCAAGCAGGGTCAGAACATCTTTCTTATTCTGCGGCATAACAGCGATCTTCGGAATGTCTGCGTTCATATCCTGCATCTTGCGCAGTCTGTAGATGATGTCTGCTTTTGCAGGAGTTTTGAAGAAATCATGGTTAGAAGCAACAACCTTTACGCCTGCAGCGTGTGCGCCGTCGATGATTTTCTTTACGATCTCATCTCCGGTGAAGATCTCAACGTCGATCAGATCAACGTATCCGGTCTGTGCTGCTTGATGTTCAGCTCAGCGTATGCTTCCGGCTCGATAGCTTTCTCGCCGCCCTCTTTGGAGGTACGGAACGTCATCAGAATCGGAATATTGCCGAGTGCTGCACGAAGGCTTTTAATACATCTTCTACCTGTGCGAAGTCGAATACGCCTTCAAACCAGTCTACACGCCACTCTACAACGTCAACCGGAATCGAATGGAAGGTTTTGCTTCTTCGATGATATCGTTTTGGTAACTCCTACGATCGGAACGATGATCTTCGGTGCACCGGCACCGATTTCAATATCACGAACTTTTACTGTATTCATGTGTTTTTCCTTCTTTCTTCAATATTAACCCTGACTTTTCTTTTGCAGCTTTTCTTTTTCACGCCCGGATTACTTGGTTCTTCGTACTCCGCAATCCTTAATCTCATTTTAGTTGTCCTGCTGCGCAAGTTCAACCATTTTTTTATAGCGAATGTTTACAAACAGTCCAAGTGCAACGCCAACTGCGGTCAGAACGATGTTCATGGTCATAACGCCGGACGGCTGCATTTTAGATGCTGCGGTCAGGATGGTGTAGTTGCAAAGAGAAGATGCAATCATAACCAATGCGGTTACGGTTCCTTTGATTTTCGGGAACAGCATATTGCAAACGGAAGTTGCGATCTGAAGCAATCCGCCTGCGCCTGCCCATCCGATGATGAAGGCACCGGCGATCATCAGCGGTTTGCTCTGTCCCATCAGGACTGCGATCATGGTTACAAGGCAGATTGCCGGGTAAACAACGATGAAACGAACGTCTTTGATTTTTCTGGTCAGGAATGCTGTTACGATCAGTGCCAGCATGGTTCCTGCAGAATAATAGGTCTGCATGATGGACGGATCAGCCCAGCCTACATTCTCTTTTGCAAGTTCTGTGCACAGTTCAGCCACAGCTGGAAGGTACCGGTGCAGGTGAATCCGATCAGGATCATGGCGATGGATTCGAAGGAGAAATGTGTATGTTTCAGACTGTCGATCAGACCCTCTTTTTTGCCGGATGCTTTCTGGTCAGCGTCTGGCAGCGGGAACAGGAATACCAGTACAAAAAGTACGATATAAGCGATTCCGCATCCGTAGAATAACGGATTGTAGGAGGTAAGGCCTGCTGCTGTAGAAGTAACAGCTACACCAAGAACAAATGGAAGCAGCATCTGAGCAATTGCGATGAAGAATTTGATTCCCATGGTAGCAACGCCAGGAGCTTTGTAAATAATTTCGGATACTGCCGGGTAAATACCGGTATCCAGAAGGAGTTTGCGATACCGCCGATAATGGCGCATACGTAAGCGATGGTATAACCACCGTGTGTTCCTGCATGAAATGCAAGGGCAAGGCCGATCAGATAAATTGCATAAGAAGCACTTCCGATTGCGGTGGAAATGCGACGTCCGAGCTTGTCGGACAGAGGACCTGCAAATGGCAGTGCGATCAGACGGCCAAGACCGAGTGCTGCGGAAATTGCGGTAATTGCCATTGCTTCCACTCCCCATGCTGCTGCCAGAGCCTCTTTGATGACTGCCTGGCCCAGAATAGAGCATCCAACACCGTGGATAAAGTAGTTCAAGTACAAAATTAATGCACTTGGCAGGTATTTCTTGTTCATGGTTTCTCTCCTTTTTAAATAGATCATGTGTTGAGGTCAAATTGTCTTTTTCCTCTGTTCGGTTCATCCTTTTGTTTTGTCACAAACAACAGATTACCAGTTTCGTGAATGTTAAAAAAATAACATTTGCCTTTATTTTAACAGTGAAGTGTGTGCGGTCTAATGCTTTTAAAGGAAAAAATCAATGCATTGAATGCATTGATATGGTATACTTGAGTTATCATAATAAGAGGAAGCAAAGACTTTCTTACGGAACCATTTTTCAGGAGGAAAAACCACATGACACTGAATCAGATTCTCTATTTCCGAAAGGTTGCCCGGCTGGAAAATTATCACCAGGCAGCGGAGGAACTTTATATTTCCCAGCCATCCCTGAGCCGTTCCATGGCTGCCCTTGAAAGTGAGCTTGGGATCACACTGTTTGAAAAGAAAGGGCGCGGTGTTGTCCTTACCAATGCCGGCCGCCTTTTTCTGGAGCATGCAGACCGGATCGCAGGCGACTGTGACATTGCAGCAGGCAAGATGAAAGAGCTCGCCTCCGGTGGCGGAAAAATCAACATCGGTTATATTTTTCCACTTGCAGGACATTATATTCCGCACAATGTCCGCACCTTTCTGGACAAAGAAGAAAATAAAAACGTTGCCTTTAGCTTCTGGCAGAACCATACCCCGGCCATTGCACAGAAGGTGAAATCCGGTGAACTCGATCTTGGGTTTGGCGGCTTTTTAAAGCGCGATGACATGGAGTTTTTTCCGTTGATCCAGCAGCCGCTTGTCATCGTATCCCCGGAACAGCATCCGATTGCCGATGAACCGGAGGTTCCGCTTGTAAAGCTTACCCGTTATCCGGTGATCGGCTACGACCGCACCTCCTGGCTCGGTGTCTACACCGATCATCTCTACCGGAAATATCAGCTTCATCCGAATATTATCATGGAATGCCCGGATGAATATTCGATTGTGGCACTGGTACGCGAAAACTTCGGCATCGCACTTATGCCGCGAACCGATATTCTGGAACAGGCAGACGGCATCCGTATCCATACGCTGAACGGTCTCGAGATTTATCATCAGACCTTTATGTTCTGGATGAAGAACCGCTACCGGCTTCCGGCTGTCGAACGTTTTACCGAATATATGAAACAGCACGCTGACATTATCGAAGAAACCGGAAATGATAGCGAAAACGTATCGAAAGTTTATCTGAAAGATATTGTTAATTTTTAGTCGAAAGCGTTATGATGAAATTGTCACAAACAGAGGATTACCGCTCATGTAATGAATAAGGAGAAATTTTCATGAAGAGTGCTTACCCCAAAATTTTTGAGCCAATTACCATCAAACGAACAACGATTAAAAACCGTATTGCAATGACCCCGATGGGAACCAACTACGGTGAGACAAGCGGTGAAATGAGTAACCGTCATATGAATTATTACTCTCTCCGCGCAAAGGGCGGCGTTGGTCTCATCATTCTGGAAAACGCCAACATCGAATACCCGGTCGGTTCCAACGGAACCAGCCAGATCCGTATCGACCACGACAGCTTTATGCCGCGCTACTATCAGTTAGTCGAAAACCTTCATAAAAACGGTGCTACCGTAGCGATCCAGATCAACCACGCCGGAGCTTCCGCATCTTCCGCAAGAACCGGTATGGAAACCGTTTCTTCTTCCAACATCCCGACAAAAGCCGGCGGAGAAACCCCTCGTCCGATGACAAAAGAAGAAATCATGACAACCGTAAAAAATACGGCGAGGCCGCAAAACGTGTGCAGGCCATCGGTTTCGATGCCATCGAGATCCACTGCGGCCATTCCTACCTGATGAGCCAGTTCATCTCCCCGTATTACAATAAGAGAACAGACGAGTTCGGCGGTTCTGTAGAAAACCGTCTGCGTTTCCCGCGTATGGTACTGGAAGAAGTACGGAAAAACGTTGGACCGTGGTTCCCGATCATCGTTCGTATCTCTGCAGAGGAGCGTGTTCCGGGTGGAAATACGCTGGAAGATACGCTCGAGTACCTGGAGTACCTGGATGAGTTCGTAGATATGTACGACGTATCCTGCGGTCTGAACCCATCTCTTCAGTATCAGATCGACTCCAACTTCCTGCCGGATGGATGGCGTTCCTACATGGCAAGAGCCGTAAAAGACAAATTCAAAAAACCGGTCATCAACGCTGGTAACTACCGTGATCCGAAGGTCGTTGAAAAAGTTCTGGAAAGCGGCGATGTTGATATCGTCGGCATGGGACGCGGCCTGATCGCTGAGCCAAACTGGGTGAAAAAAGTAGAAAACGGCGAGGAAGATATTCTTCGTAAATGTATCTCCTGTAACGTCGGATGTGCAGGAAACCGTATCGGTGTCAACCGTCCGATTCGCTGTACCGTAAACCCGGCTGTTCCGGAAGGCGATATTTACAAAGCACTGAAAGTAAGCAAAAACTGCAACGTTGTTGTTGTCGGCGCCGGTACTGCCGGTATGGAAGCAGCCTGCACCGCTGCAGAAGTCGGATGCAACGTTTTCGTACTCGAGAAAAACGACCACATCGGCGGTCTTTCCACTTTCATCTCTGATCTTCCAAGCAAGAGCCGTATGAAAGACTTCCCGAAATACCTTGAGGCAAGAGCCGCCAGACTGAAAAACCTGTATATTTTCCTCAACACCGAAGCTACGGTGGATAAGATCAAACAGTTCAAACCGGACATCATTGTAAACTCCACCGGTTCCGTTCCGCTTGTTCCGCCGATCAAAGGCCTGAAAGAGAACATCGATGCCGGAAACGTAAATACCATCTTTGGTATGATCAACAATGTAAACGCCGGAAAATATCCGGAAGAAGCCTGTCAGGCAAGAAAGTCGTTGTAGTCGCGGCGGTTCCGTAGGACTTGACGTTATTGAATACTTTGCACCGAGAGGCGCCGAGTGTACCATCATCGATATGCTGCCGCAGATCGGTATGCTTGCAGACCCGATCACCAAATGCTCCATGCGTGAGACACACGACAAATACGGTGTAAAAGAATATGTCAACACTGCTCTTCAGGAAGTAAAAGAAAACGCATTCACTGTAAAGCTTCCAGACGGAACCATCCAGGATCTCACCTTCGATTATGGATTCAACTGCCTTGGAATGCGCTCCAACAACCCGGTTCTGCCGGAGCTTCAGGAAGCATTCGCCGATACCCATACTTATATTTATACCATCGGCGATTCCGTCCGCGCACGCCGCATCATGGAAGGTACCATGGAAGGCGCGCGATCTTGAATGTACTGGAGTCCCAGGGCTACCTGCATCTGGAGCCGCTTGAGTAATCACTGAATCACTTTCTTACACAATATAAAAAAACAGAAAAGAGGAAAATATCATGCCAAATATTACAGGACATACCGAATTAGTTGGATTAATGGCTTACCCGATCCGTCACACCCAGTCTCCGACAACCCACAACCTTGCATACGACAAAAACGGAGATGACGTCATTCAGCTTGCTTTCGAAGTTGATAACGATTCTTTAAAAGATGCTGTGCAGAGTATCCGCGCGCTGAAAATGCTCGGTTCCAATATTTCCATGCCAAACAAAACTGTTGTCCACAAATATCTGGACGAAGTAGATGAAGCAGCTAAGTTATGCGGCGCTATCAATACCGTAGTCAACCTCCGCGACGAAAACGGTCAGGTAACCGGAAAACTGAAAGGCTACAACACCGATGGTATGGGATACTGGCAGGCACTGACCGAAGAGGGCATCGATTTCAAGGGAATGAAGATGGTCCTGATCGGAACCGGCGGTGCTGCTACTGCAATTGCAGTGCGCGGTGCTCTGGATGGAGTTGCAGAAATTGAAATCTTCAACATCAAAGACAAATTCTACAGCCGTGGAGAGGAAATTGTTGATCTGATCAATAAGAACACCAACTGCAAGGCTACCATGAACGATCTGGCAGACAAAGACCTCCTGAAAGAAAAAATGCACGCAGCTGACCTGTTCTGCGATGCTACCGGCGTAGGAATGCATCCACTCGAAGACCTTTCCAACATTCCTGATCCTTCCTTCTTTAAAAAAGATCTCATCGTAACGGATACCGTTTACGCTCCGCGCGAAACCGTTATGATGAAACAGGCAAAAGAAGCAGGATGTGAGAAAGTATTCAACGGCATGGGCATGATGCTGTTCCAGGCACTCATCGCAATCAAGCTGTACACCGGAAAAGATACTCCGGTTGACTACATGAAAGAGAAACTTGGAATCTGATTTCCGGGCGAATCTTTTCCATCTTAAACCTTAATCAAAAACCAACACGAAAAGAGGAAATGAACTTTGCGTCATTTTCTCTTTTTTTCTTGCTTTCTTTCGGCATCTGGAGTATAATTCACTTCATATAGTAGCAGTTTAAAGTGCTACAGCACGATTTATCATCATGCGGAAATACGAGGAGAGAGAGGATTTCAAACTATGTCAAAACACATCACAGGACACACCGGATTATTATGTTTACTCGGAAGCCCGGTTGCACACAGTGTTTCTCCGGAAATGCACAACGAAGCATGCGACCAGCTCGGCCTTGATTATAGCTACCTTGCCTTTGATGTACCGGAAGACAAAATGCCGCAGGCAGTCGAAGGACTCCGCACCATGGGTGCAAGAGGCTGGAACATCACCATGCCTGGCAAAAATATCATGTGCAAATTGGCAGACAAGGTTTCTCCTGCTTCGGAGATCTCCGGCGCATGTAATACCATCGTCAACGACAACGGCGTTCTCACCGCTTACACCACCGACGGTGTCGGCTTCATGAGAGCAGTTGCAGAAAACGGCGTAGACATCATCAGCAAAAAGATGACTCTGCTCGGTGCCGGCGGCGCTGCTACCGCAATCCTGGTACAGGCAGCCCTCGACGGCGTAGCCGAGATCAACGTATTCAACGTCAGAGACAACTTCTTCGGAAGAGCAGAAGAAATCGTTGCAAAACTCAATGAGCGTACTTCCTGCAAGGTTACCCTGCACGACTTCTCCGATCCGGAAGTCCTTCGCGCATCCATCGCAGACAGCGCCATTCTTGTCAATGGAACTTCCGTCGGAATGGCTCCAAAAACCGAGAACACCATCATCACCGACACAACGATGTTCCACAAAGACCTCTTCGTTTTCGATGTGATCTACAATCCGCAGGAACCCGCCTGCTGCGTGAGGCAAAAGAGGCTGGATGCAAGACCGGAAACGGCATGTACATGCTGTTATACCAGGGAGCTGCTTCCTTTAAGCTGTGGACCGGTGAAGATATGCCGGTTGAAATCATCAAAGAGAAATATTTCTCCGGAAAATAAGAAGAACTCCTGCTTTGCCGAATTTTCCGCCTGCGGCGGGTCGCTTCGGCGACACGCGCAAAAAGCGACACGAACAAGAAACGGCAAAAGGCTTCTGCCACGGATTTTTATCCGCTGGCAGAAGCCTTTTTTATAATCTTTTTTATGATCTTTTTTTGATCAGCCCGCTTTCTGTACTTCATCAAGCTGTGCTGTATACAGTTTATAATAATGGCCTTTCTTTGCCATCAGCTCATCATGTGTTCCGCTCTCCATAATACCGCCGTTATCGATATACATAATCTTATCGCAGTTGCGGATCGTAGACAGACGATGCGCAATGATAAATGAGGTTCTGCCTTCAGCATGGCATTGAGTCCCGTCTGCAGTGCTTTTTCGGTCTGTACGTCAATGCTTGAGGTCGCCTCATCGAGAATCAGAATGGCCGGATCGGAAAGCAGGGTACGCGCAAACGAAATGAGCTGCTTTTGTCCCTGGCTCAGCATGGAACCACGCTCCCTTACCTCCGTCTGATAGCGATCCGGCATTTTGCTGATAAACTCGTCCGCACAGACAGTTCTGCTCGCCTTCACAATCTCCTCATGTGTTGCGTCAAGCTTTCCGTAACGGATATTATCCTCAATATCTCCCGAGAAAATAAAGCTGTCCTGCATCATAATACCCATCTGCTCACGCAGGGAATGAATGGTCACCTGCGAGATATCCTGTCCATCGATCAGGACGCGACCGCCATTGACATTGTAAAACCGTGAAATCAGATTGACAATCGTACTCTTTCCGGCTCCGGTCGGTCCGACAAGCGCCACACTCTCACCCGGTTTTACCGTAAACGAAACATCGTTTAAGATCTGTTTTGACGCATCGTACGAGAAATTTACGTGATCGAAGGTCACCTCACCGCGGATTTTTGGCATTTCAACGGCATCTTTTGCATCCTTTACCGTCACCGGCTCATCCATCGTCTCAAAGATACGTTCCAGATACGCAATGTTGTTGATAAAGTTATTGAAGATGTTTCCAAGGTTCATGATCGGCTGCCAGAAATACGATGCATAGCTCGAAATCGCTACAATCGTACCAACCGACTTATTTCCCTGCCCGAAAAGGATCAGACCGGACAGAAAAATGGCAGCACGCACGCAGACGGAAATTGAATCGATACCCGGCCATACCAGGTTGGAATAGCGAACTGCTGTATTCCATGTTCTGCGGCAATCCTTGGAAAGATCTTTGAAAATCTCCGCATTCTCATCCTCTCGTGCAAAGATCTGCGTAATGCGGGCTCCGACAATATTCTCCTGCAGATAGGCATTCAGGTTCGAGTTCTTGTTCGAAACTGCCTGCCATGCACGTCTCTGTTTATTCTTGATCCAGACCATGAAAACGCACAGCACCGGCACGCCGCAGAGCACGACAAATGCCATCTGCACATCAACCAGAAACATGAAAATCACGATAAACAGAAGGTTGAAGCTCTCCAGAACGATGTTGATCAGACCATTTGACAGCATATCCGATACCGAGTTGACGTAGTTGACAACCCGAATCAGGATCTTGCCGTGCGGGCGGTCATCGTAATACTGGAACGGCAGCTCCTGCAGATGTGCAAACAAATCTTTTCGGATATCATAGATGATACTCTGACTGACATCCACCATAATGCGGCTTCGGATTGTTGTGAAGATCACGCTCACCAGATAGATGCCGACCAGCATTCCCACAAGAGAAAATAAAAGCCTCTCGTTTTTCTCCGGAATTGCAAGGTCCAGCGCCCGCTGGATAATCATCGGCGCCACATAGCCGGACGCACCGCCGATGCCACTCAAAAGGATCGCAAAAACCATCCGTTTTGCATATTTTTTGATATAGGATGAAGCTCTGAGCAGATGCTTGATGTCAAACGGCTCTTCGAGCACTTCATCCTGCTTGTATGTATTTTTTGCCATTGCTTCCCCTCCTACAGTTCATCCACACCGGTCTGCAGCTTCACCAGTTCATAATAGTAACCCTTCTTCTCCATCAGTTCCTCATGTGTTCCCATTTCTTCAATATAGCCATTTTGCAGAACAATAATCTTGTCCGCTGTTTTCGTTGTCGAAATTCGCTGTGCAATCACAATCTTGGTACATGGAAAATCAAGCTCCCGTAAGGACTGCTGAATCTGTTTCTCTGTTTCCATATCAACCGCCGATGTTGTATCGTCAAGAATCAGAACCGATGGACGGATAGCCAGTGCTCTTGCCAGAGAAATTCTCTGCTTCTGGCCTCCGGAAAGACCAACACCGCGCTCTCCGACCAGGGTATCGTAGCCCTCCGGCATCTTTGAAATGAAATCTGCCGCAGCGGAATACCTTGCAAACTTGACAACCTCGTTCATCTTGATCGAATCATCGCCGTAGGCAATGTTTCCCTCGATCGTGTCAGAATACAGCAGAACATCCTGCGTGGCAAGTCCGATCTGTTTTCGGAGATCATACAGCTTCAGCTGTTCTACAGGAATTCCGTCAATCCGGATCTGTCCTTCTGTCGGCTCATAAAACCGCGGGATCAGATTGATCAGCGATGTCTTGCCGCAGCCGGTCTCGCCCATGATCGCAACCGTCTCGTTCGGATGGGCCGTGAAGGAAATATTGTGCAGAACCGGCAAATCACCATCCTCGTATTGGAAGGAAACGTTATCAAACTCGATTTTGCCTTCAAACCGCTCCGGATGGGAAACGGCATTTTCTTCGTCCCTGATTTTCGGTTCGGAGTAATACAGCTCCATGACCTTTTTCGACGCTGCTGAGAACCGCTGAAATTCGTTCATGATATTTCCCATCTGACGCATCGGATTGGCGATTGCCAGATGAGGCCTGAAAATGCCACATAGTCTCCCATAGTAAGCTGTCCTCTGATCATAAAAACACCGCCGACTGCGAGCAGGACAACCGGCATCAGGTTCGCAATACTCTCGACAATCGGGAAAAATTTCAGCCATACCATTCCGGTTGCCTTATTCGTCTCCGCATAGTCGGTATTGGCACGGTCGAATTTCTCGATTTCGTAATCTTCTCTTGCAAACGCTTTGACAACGCGGTTTCCGGAAATATTCTCCTGTGCGCATGTATTCATCTGTGCCAGTTTTTCACGCAGCGCCGCATGCATCGGGGCAACGCGGTTCCGGAACAGATAGATAATCCAGAATACAAACGGTGAAATCACAAGAACGCACAGTGCCAGCTTCCAGTTCGTATACAGGAAGAAAACGGCCGCTGCAGCAAACAGAGAAAATGACTCAACCACCATTCGTACAACCCATGCAACCATGTGACGCACCGCATCCAGGTCTCCTGTCTGCCGTGTCATCAGATCTCCTGTCCGATAGGTACTGTAAAACGTCATATCCTGACGCTGAAGCTTGTCGTACAGATAATTCCGCACCCGGTACAGAACACTCTGCGACACCGTCTCATAGATCATACAGCTGCCATAAACAACGATAACACGCAGGAACGTAAAGCCGACCATCGCAAACAGCAAGCGGTAAAGCAGGTCACGGTGTACCTGAAGATTTGTCGCCGCGTTCTCCCCCGTTAAAAACAGATCCACAATTTTTCCCGAAAAATAGGGAATCGTAAGCTGCAGAATATTGTACAAAACGGTTCCGAGAATACCGACAAAGTACAGCGCCCGTTTTCCCTCCATGTTTTCCCACAGCCACGCAATTTTGTTTTTCGGGAATTGTTTCGTGTTGCTTTTCATGTTTTCATATCCCCCCTTATCTTAGGAAATTGAGTTACCAAATTCAGCATTAATTTTCTTTCAAATGCTTTCGCCATTGTATCAATTTTCATTTGGATATGATATAATGCGACTGTACAAAAATAGAATGTTTCTATTTTTCCGAAACTGATATTCCCAGAAAAATACTGAATATTTTTTACCTGAAGGGGGACTTTTCCGTTGAAGAATCTTTTTGAATACAGTGACATCCTGCACTCGCCGATTGAAGCCTTTTCCTGCTGCTCCGACAGTTTTCCATGCCGGTCAAATCCCACTGGCACTATTTTACGGAGGTTCTTTATCTGCAGGAAGGTTCTCTTCTCGTGAGCTGCAACGATTCCGTCTACCACATAAAACCGGGCTCTTTCATCCTGTTTCCTCCACAGACGGTCCACGCACTTGCCGCAGACCAGGATCGGCCATTCCGCTATTTCTGTATCAAATTCAACCTGAACCGCATCCAGCTCACCGGAAGCTACCTTCCGAACCTGAGCTTTGCTTTCCATAAAATCGCCACGATGACCTATCCTTCGCTTTTGTTTACGCAGGAAGATCTCTCAGAGCTGAATCTCCATGATTTTTTGTAACCCTTGAGAGGGAGGCTCTTGAAAAGAAATACGGTTATGATGCCTATATCTATTCTCTCTTTTCCACACTGTTTCTCCGGCTTCTGCGTATCTGGCACTGCCAGGGAATCTGTTTCAATCCCGAATCGATTTCCGAGAGTGAGGAACAGAGTATGCAGGATATCCTCGTCTATCTCGACCGCCATTCCCAGGAAAACATCAATATCGAGGCACTGGCACATAAATACAACATGAGCTACTCCTATTTTGCCAAACTTTTTCTGAAGCATTACGGGCAGAGCTGTAAGCAGTATATCGAGTTTATCCGCCTGAACAAGGTTGAAAACCTGCTTCTTTTTACCGACTATGACCTGAACTATATTGCAGCCGAGACCGGCTTTGCGGACTGCAGTCATCTGATCCGCACCTTTAAAAAGCGGTACCAGATCACCCCGCGGCAATTCCGTCAAAAGCACCAGACCACGGTTTCCTCGTCTCTCCCGGCGAAGCTGGGATAATCTGAAAATGAAAAAACCTGCAAAAGCAGGGCTTTGTCTATAGTCTGAAATCTCCCGGAGTTTTTCCGGGAGATTTTTTTCACAGGACGCCTTTTCTGATCAGAAAATAACGCTTTTAGATATTGAGCAGATCACTGAATACCTTCAGTGCTCCGTCTGTCTCGTGAGCCAGAACGCGTTTTGCAAGGACTTTACCAAGCTGTACGCCTTCCTGGTCGAAGCTGTTTACGTTCCACAGGAATCCCTGGAACATGATCTTATTCTCGAAGTGTGCAAGCAGTGCTCCCAGCGTCTTCGGATTTACCTGATCTCCGATGATGATGCTGGACGGACGGCCGCCTTCGAAGTTTTTGTTTTTATTCTCATCTGCTTTACCGCAGGCAAATGCAACGATCTGAGCTGCTACGTTTGCGCAGAGTTTCTGCTGGCTGGTGCTGCCTGGATGTCGACATCGGTCTCCATCTGGTTATTGCGGAATCCTACAAACTGCAGCGGAACGATATCAGTTCCTGATGCAGCAGCTGATAGAAAGAATGCTGTCCGTTGGTACCTGGCTCGCCGAAGAGAACCGGACCGGTCGGGTAATTGACCGGCTCGCCGAAGCGGTTGACCGATTTACCGTTGGACTCCATATCTACCTGCTGTAAGTGAGCCGGGAAACGGTTCAGTGCCTGGGAGTACGGAAGAACTGCAGTGCTTGGATAGCCAAGAACGTTTCTCTCGTAAACACCGATCAGCGCATCGAGCATCTCCGGGTTCTGTAATACATCCTTGTTTGCAGAAAGTTTATCTTCTGCTGCAGCGCCCTCAAGGAATGCTGCGAATACTTCCGGTCCGAAAGCCAGGGACAGAACAGCGCCGCCGACTGCGGATGTGGAAGAATAACGGCCTCCGATGTAGTCATCCATGAAGAATGCTGCCAGATAGTCTTCGCTCTTTGCCAGTGGAGAAGTCTCGCTGGTAACCGCGATCATGTGCTTGGATGCATCCAGGCCTGCATTTTTCAGAGCGTCTTTTACGAAGGACTCGTTGGTCAGAGTCTCCAGTGTGGTTCCGGATTTGGATACCAGAACGAAGATGGAATGTGCTACGTCGATCGAATTCAGAACAGCTGCTGCGTCATCCGGGTCAACGTTGCTGATGAATTTTGCTTCCATTTTAAAGCAATCGTTTTTCTTTGCCCAGTTTTCCAGAGCCAGATACATCGCACGCGGGCCAAGGTCGCTTCCGCCGATACCGATCTGCACAACGGTGGTGAATTTTTCACCTGCTGCGTTGGTGATCTCACCTGCATGTACTTTGTTCGCAAACTCTGCGATGCGGTTCTGCTGCTCTACGTAGAAAGCACGTTTGTCTACGCCGTCTGCCGTAACGGTGTTTCCGAGCTGGCCGCGGGTCAGCTGATGAAGCACGAGACGATTCTCTCCGGTGTTGATGACAGCACCGTTGTAAAGCTCCTCAAATTTTTCAGAAAGCTGTGCCTCTTCTGCCAATTTTACGAGTGCGGCAAGAACATCCTCATTCACCTGTTTTGCTGCGTAGTTATACGCAAGTCCTTCTGCCATCGGAACGCTGTAAGATTTTACGCGCTCTGCTCCGTTTTCACCGGACATCACCTCGGCAAGATTGACACGCTCCACTTTTTTCAGCTCCTCAAAGGAAGCCAGTTTATCAAGATTGTTCCAGGTAACCATTGTTAAGTTCCTCCTGTTTTTTATTTTGTCTCTCTATTCCGTCTGCGGAAACATTTTTATTCCCGCTATTATACCAATGAAACAGACTGCTTACTAAAAACAGTCTGTTTCGTGATATTTTTTATTTCGTATAGTTATAAGAAAGAGCTCTTGCGATCTCCACTGATATTCCGGCAGAGTCTTTGTCATGGACAGTGCCTCATCGATATCGTAATCTACATACTCACCGTTCTTGTATGCAACAACGCGGTCTGTTTTGCTTCCAGAAGAAGGTCAACTGCGTAAGCACCCATGATGGACGCATATACACGGTCTTTACATGTCGGGCTTCCTCCACGCTGCATATGTCCAAGGATCGTTGCACGGGTCTCGATTCCGGTTGCAGCTTCGATTCTGCGCGCCATGCTGGTGGAATGGCCGATGCCCTCAGCATTTACGATGATATGATGTTTTTTGCCTTTTCTACGGTTCTCGATGATGTTGTTGATGATCTTCTGCTCATCGTAATCGTATTTCTCCGGAAGCAGGATATCCTCTGCGCCGTTTGCGATACCGCACCACAGAGCGATGTATCCGGCATTACGTCCCATAACCTCGATGATCGAGCATCTCTCATGGGAAGTGGAAGTATCTCTTACTTTGTCAATGGCTTCCATTGCTGTATTTACCGCGGTATCAAAACCGATGGTATATTCTGTGCAGGCGATATCCAGATCGATGGTTCCCGGTACACCTACTGTATTAATTCCAAGTGCTGCCAGCTTCTGAGCTCCTGCAAAGGAACCGTCTCCGCCGATAACAACCAGTCCGTCGATGCCGTGTTTTCTGCAGACATCTGCGGCACGTTTCTGGCCTTCCGGTGTACGCATCTCTGCGCAGCGGGCTGTATAAAGGATGGTACCTCCGCGCTCGATGGTATCGGATACATCACGGGCGGTCATATCAATGATCTCTTCGTTCATCAGTCCGTCGTATCCTTTGAGGATACCTTTCATCTGAACACCCTTCTGCAATCCTCTTCTTACTGCTGCACGAATTGCAGCGTTCATACCAGGTGCGTCACCGCCGCTGGTAAGCACTCCGATTGTCTTTACCTTGTTAGTCGTTGCCATATGAATTCCTCCATCTCATCACACACATTAATAAACGAGTAGTTTTATTTATTAATCACACACAGTTTTATTTTAAAGCATTCAGGCCCTTTTTTCAATACTCTTTTCTACAACTTTCACGTTTCCGGTACCGAATTTTGCCTGAAGTGACGCCACCAGACGGGCATCTGCCTGCACATTGCGGCTCGGCGGCAGTTTTTTTCATTGCTCTGATTGACTGGATGTAGAGAACAACCTGATCTTTGCCATCGGATTCGCGCAGCATCTGATACAAATCCGCGACTTCGCGCTCGTACGTTTCCTTGTCCGGGAACTGGATCCAGAGCTCTTTCGGGATGCCTGCAAACGGGAAAATTTCTCGCAGATCAGCTTGCTCGGCTTATCATCCTCCGCGGAAACACGGCCCTGGATGAAGACACGCGCATCGGTCTGCATCATCGCTGCGTTTTTCTCGTAATCGCGCGGGAATACGACGATTTCCATACTGCCGACGAGGTCCTCGAGTGTGAGAAATGCCATTGTCTTGTTATTCTTTGTATATTTGATTTTTTTATCCGTGATAATGCCGCCGACAATCTCTTTCGCGCCGTCGGTGACGGATGGGAAACCCGTCTCCTCATCCGGCTGGAAGTCTGTCGTTACCGCGGAAATGTTCTTCCGCCAGCACTCCTCCTGCTCCTCGAGCGGATGACCGCTGACGTAGATGCCGAGCACCTCTTTTTCGAGCGCCAAAAGATCACTCTTTTCGTATTCTCCGACATCCGGGTACACCGTTTCATACGACCGTTTGGTCGTCTCATCTACGAAGTCAAACAGACTCATCTGGCCGCTTAACGAATCTTTTTTCTCGCGCGCCACATCATCGAGCACATTGGCGTAGACGAACATGAGCTGCTTTCTCGTCACGCCGAAGCAGTCGAATGCACCCGCCTTGATAAAGTTCTCGACAGTCCGCTTGTTGACTTCTTTTCCGCTTAAACGCTCTGCGAAATCCTTTAACGAGCGGAACGGGCCGTTTGCACTCCGCTCCTCCACGATCACCTCCATGACCGGCTTTCCGATGCCTTTGACCGCCGCCATGCCATAGCGGATCGCCTGGCCGTCCACCGTGAATTTTCCTTCGCTTCGGTTGATGTCCGGCGGCAGAATGGAAATGCCCATCTGGCGGGAACTCAAGATATACTCTGCGACTTTTCCCGGGTTATCGATGCAGGAGGTCATCAGAGCCGCCATGAACTCAACCGGGTAATAGTATTTCAGCCATGCCGTCTGGTACGATACGAACGCGTACGCCGCCGCATGGGATTTGTTGAAGGCGTATTTCGCGAAGTCGATCATCTCGTCGTAGATCTTGTTCGCTGTCTTCTCATCAATGCCGTTTTTGATACAGCCCGGCACGCCCTCGGCCTCGTTTCCATAAACGAAATTCTGGCGCTCTTTTTCCATGACGGATGCCTTTTTCTTCGACATCGCACGGCGCACCAGATCAGCCCGTCCAAGCGAATAGCCCGCCAGTGCCTGTACGATCTGCATAACCTGTTCCTGGTAGACGATACAGCCGTACGTCGGCTCCAGAATCGGTTTTAAGAGCGGTGTATCGTACGTAACGGATTCCGGGTTGTTTTTCCTTTGATGTACTGCGGAATAAAATCCATCGGGCCCGGCCGGTACAGGGAAATTCCGGCGATGATATCCTCGAGGCTCTGCGGTTTTAACTCCTTCATGAAGTTTTTCATTCCCGCACTCTCGAGCTGGAATACACCGACCGTTTTCGATGCGCCGATCATGCCGAGCACTTTCGGATCGTTGTAATCGATGTGAAGCAGATCAATTTTCTTATTGCTGTAACGCTCTGCGAGCTTTGTCGCATTCTGAATGACGGTCAGGGTCCGAAGCCCTAAGAAGTCCATTTTCAGAAGTCCCAGTTCCTCGAGCGTCGTCATCGTGAACTGCGTGACGATCGTTCCGTCGCTTCCTCGCGAGAGCGGCACAAATTCCACCAGCGGACGCGAGCCGATGACAACACCGGCGGCGTGCATCGACGTGTGGCGCGGCAGACCTTCAAGTCTCCGTGACATGTCGATCAGATGTGCAACCTCTTCATTGCCCTGGTACAGCTCCCGCAGCTCGTGGTTCATCTGCAGTGCCTTGTCGATCGTGATATTCAACTCATTCGGAATCATCTTCGCAATCGAATCGACCTGTGCATACGGCATATCCAGCACACGGCCGACATCGCGGATGACACCGCGCGCCGCCAGTGTACCGAATGTGACGATCTGTACAACGCGGTCCTTGCCGTATTTTCTCGTTACATAGTCGATGACCTCCGGGCGGCGTTCGAAGCAGAAATCCACGTCGATATCAGGCATGGTAACTCGTTCCGGGTTCAGGAAACGCTCGAACAGGAGCTGGTACCGCATCGGGTCCAGCTGTGTGATGCCAAGGGTGTAGGAAACAATACTTCCGGCCGCCGATCCTCGTCCCGGTCCGACCATGATGTCGTGGTCGCGCGCAAATTTGATGAAATCCCACACGATCAGGAAGTAATCGACGTAACCCATCGTTTTGATCGTATCAAGCTCGTATTTCAGCCGCGCTTTCAGTTCATCCGTCGCCGGGTGATATCGTTCCTCGAGGCCGTCGTAGCAGAGCTTATTTAAGTATTCCCAGGAAGTGTATCCTTCCGGCACATCGAATTTCGGAAGTTTTGTGACACCAAATTCGATCTCCACATTACACCGGTCTGCAATTTTCTGTGTATTTTCGATTGCCTGCGGTGCATACGGGAAGAGCGATGCCATCTCCGCCTCGGATTTCACGAAATACTGGCCGCCCTCGTAGCGCATGCGGTCCTCATCCGTGATCTTCTTTCCGGTCTGCAGGCACAGAAGAATATCGTGGGAATCCGCATCTTCTGCGTACGTGTAGTGAATATCATTCGTCGCCACCAGCTCGATGCCGGTTTCTGCCGAGAGGCGCATCAGCTGCTGATTGACCATCCGCTGCTCCGGGATGCCGTGATCCTGCAGTTCCAGGAAGAAATTGCCTTTTCCGAAAATCTTCTCATACCGCAGTGCGGCCTCTTTTCCCATCTCGTACTGGTTCCGCACCATCGCACGCGCCACCTCACCTGCAAGGCAGGCGGAAAGCGCGATAATGCCCTCGTGATACTTTTCCAGAATCTCCATGTCGACACGCGGCTTATAGTAAAATCCATCGATAAAGCCCGCCGAAACAATCTTCATCAGATTGGAATAGCCCGTATTATTTTCCGCCAGCAGAACTAGATGGTAGTACCGGTCCTCTCCGCGGCTGGTTTCGCGGTCGAAACGGGAACCCGGCGCTACGTAAACCTCACAGCCGAGGATCGGCTTGATGCCCTGCGCGCGGGCTTCTTTATAAAAATCGATACAGCCGAACATGACGCCGTGATCGGTGATCGCGGCGCTGTTCATGCCAAGCTCCTTGACTCTGGCAACGTACTCTTTGATCTTGTTCGATCCGTCCAGAAGGCTGTATTCGGTATGTACATGTAAATGCGTAAAACTCATCGTTTTCTCCTCTATTTTCCAAAGGCATGTTCCGCTGTCTCCAAGATCGTCTGCACCAGGCTGTCCGGCTCGATCGGCTTGGTCAGATGGCTGTTCATGCCCGCTGCGCGGCATCCCTCTTTGCTCTCTTCGGAAGACTGCGCCGTCATCGGGATGATCGGGACTTGTTTTGCTTCCGGAAGCTCCATGGCGCGGATCTGCCGCGCTGCCTCAAGGCCGCCCATCACAGGCATCATCAGATCCATTAAAATCACATCAAATTTCTGCGGATTCGCCGCATACTTTTCGACCGCCTCGCGGCCGTTCCATGCCTCTTCCACCATCGCACCATGATCGGTCAGGTAAAACTCGGCGATTTCCATGTTGATCTCATTATCCTCGACAAGCAGAACGTGGAAGCGGACAAGCTCTTTTCCTGCGATCCGTGTCTTTACTTCCTGAATCCGCTGTCCCTCGCAGTCAATGTAAAACGGAAGCCGGAATACATACGTCGTTCCGACGCCCTGCTGGCTCGTTACCTCGATCGTGCCCTGCATTTTTTCGATCAGTTCTTTGACGATCGACATGCCAAGGCCCGTTCCCTTGTACTGCGTTCTCGCACCGGACTTCTCCTGTGTGAACGGATGGAACAGCTCTTTTTCGATAAATTCGCTGCTCATTCCGATGCCGCTGTCCGTGATGCGGAACTCGTAGACGACCCGGGTTCCGTCGCAGGAGACTTCGCCCGCATACGTATCGATCGTTCCGCCCGGCTTGTTGTACTTGATTGCATTGCTGAAGAGATTCAGCATAATCTGCCGCAGGCGCAGCGGACTGCCGATCAGTCTCGTGTGCGTCAGCTCACCGCGGTGCGTACGGTGGGTAATGCCCATCTCCGTAATCTGCGCATTGACAAGGGATGACACATCATCCATCAGATGCGTCAGGTCAAAAGAAACGCTCTCGATCGTCTCTTTTCCGGACTCCAGCTTATTCATATCGAGCACATCGTTGACGAGTGCCAGCAGATGGCTTGCGGAAAGATTGATTTTATCGAGCAGTCGTCCACTTTTGCCTCATCCTGCCGGTTTTTGCGGATGATATCCAGCATGCCCATAATGCCATTGATCGGCGTGCGCACATCGTGCTCATGCGGTTCATAAATTCTGTTTTTGCACGACTTGCACTATCTGCAGCTCTAAAGGCATCCTGAAGCTGTATCTTCTCCCTCTCTTCCCGGCTGTGGAACTCTGACGTATCACGGAAAAGGATCATGCCGTGCACCACAACGCTCTCCCGCTTTGTCTTTCGGTCGTAGACGGTATCCTGTGACATAAGAACCGTCTTCTGCAACCATATTCTTCTGCCGGACTCATCTGTTTCCTGATACTCCACGACTACCTGCTTATCTCCGTTTTCAAAGCGCTGCAGCAGTTTCTTCGAGGAATCCACAATGCGGTATGATTCCAATGTCTCCTCCGCGACAAACGCACTGCATTCCCCGCAGTATTTCTCGTAGGAACACGGCAGATCTATATTGAGGTCAAATTTCTTCTGCTCGCTGTGGTAAAAAATCTGCTCCAGCGAATCATTCGTCAGATCAACGGCGAACACGGCCTCGGCCGTCTCGAGAAGTGCCTCGGCGTAGTGGCTGTTTTCAATGATCGACTGTTTCATCTGTTCATAGTATTGGTCGAGCTGTTCTTTTTCATTCCGAGCAGCTTCCCCATTGGAGCGGAACCGCTCAAAGCCCATCAGAAAATGGTGCAGTCCGCCATCCTCGGCCGCGTCGTAGAACAGAATGGTGACTTTTCCCCGGCAGAGCGCTTCCCCTTCGCTGCCCTCCTGATACTCGTACAGAATTTCTACGCTCTCTTCTCCCTTCTGATAGCACTCCTTCAGATGGGTAAGATCCAGCATTCTACGCATTTCCTTTCTCTTTTCCTCATCCGTGATGCCCTGCACAATATGCTCGGCCGCACCGGTATAGCTGCCGTCCTCGGCAAGGAAAAAGCCCGAAACGGCACGCAGAATCCGGTACTGGTCCTGTCTTGCATTGCAGTAAATACAGTTGGAAAAATGGTATCCCTTTTTCTTTACGACGTCCAGCGCTTCCAGGCTGATCTTCCGCTCTGCGGCGGCTTCTTCCATCTTCGCGCGGTTTTTGTCGATATACATGTTCTGGTCCGCATGGCGGAACAGTTCCCGGATATCACAGTCTTCAAATTCCGTGGACAGTGCATAGCCTCCGGCGTAGCTGATCGGCATCTCCGGGTGCTGGCGGGAATATTCTGCCGTCTGCGTGCGGATGTGATTCATGCACGCTTCCACTTCTTCGCGGTTCAGTCCGCGCAGAATGGCAAGAAACTCATCTCCGCCGTTTCTTCCGACGAAATACTCCTCCGGGACTGCTTTTCGAAGCTGAACGGCAAAGGAACGGATATATTCGTCTCCCTTGTCGTGACCCAGACTGTTGTTGATCGTGCGCAGATTGTTGAGGTCAAACACGCAGACCGCATACACGCCGGAAATTTCTTCTCCTCCGTCGCTTTCCTCCAGAATCTCTTCGCATTTATTTTTATTTGGCAGGCCCGTCGCCTCATCGAGATAGACTTTCTTCTGCAGAATACGGTTCATCGCCGCATAGCGGACGGCCTTGATCAGCTCCATGCCGATGACAAACACCAGACCGATGATATCTCCTACTACCACCTGCTCCAGCTTCTTCAGCGAAGACGCCATTCTCTGCGAATACGCTTCCGCAAGGCCCGTCGCCTCGTCACAGATTTTGAAAAAGGTCTCACTCTTTTCGATAATCGCGGTATTCTCATATCCTTTTTCACGCACCAGAAGAATCTCTGCCTTCAGCTCTTCAAAATACGATGCCAGCTCAGTCATCTTATCCTGAAAATCCCGGTCATCCAGGCGCACCAGATCCAGCTCGCTGCTTCCGTTCTGCAGACCGTCGATATAAGCGTTGATGTCTGCAATCATCGTATCCTGCGGTTCTCCCGCATCCTCCAGCTTGATAATCCGCTGCGTTTTTCCGCGCACCAGACCGGCATAGTTGACAACGCGGGCCGTTCCCTGTATTTTCTCGACCATCGACATAATGCAGAAAAACAGAATAATCAGAATGATCGTCAAAACCGTCATTGCGGTTTTGGAAATAAAAGATGTTTTTTTCTTACTTTTCTTTTTCTTCATCGCTCTCCATCAGATCCTGTGTCATTTTTTGTCATATAGATCATATTATAAGCGCAATCCTCTCTTCGCGCAACCGCAAACCGGGCGCAGAAAAAATTTCAAAATTTTATCTGCTGTCTGACACAAAAAAAAACGGACACCGGAGAGGATGTGCTTCCTGTCCAGTGCCCGATTTTTTCTTATTTTGCTTTTTCTGCCGTCCAGATTTTACCGTCGCGGATGACAACCTGTTTTTCTTTCATCAGATGGCCGACCGCGCGCTTAAATGCTGCTTTGCTGAGGCCGAATTCTCTCTGAATCACTTCCGGTGATGCTTTGTCATCAAATGGAAGGACACCTGCAAATTCCTCGATCACAGAAAGAACGCTCTCTGCATCGATTGCGATCTGCTCGTACGCTTTTCCGCGTGCGGACAGGGAGAGTTTTCCGTCCTCTTTGACTTCTGTAACGCGGCACTCAAGTTCCTGGCCGACATGATAGTCTGCCTGTGCTTCTCTCTTTGGAATCAGACCGGAGTAGCGGTCATCAACAGCAACGAAAACGCCGAAGTTTCCGCTGATCTCGTAGATTCTTCCTTTACGATATCGCCTACGACGTACGGAGAATTGGTTTTCAGGAAATGGTAAACCTTCATCGTTGCGCAGAGACGGTCGCTCTTGTCGATGTAGAGGGAAACCAGAACCTCATCACCTGGATGGAGGCGGCGGGTCTGCTGTTTAAACGGAAGAAACAGATCTTTTCCAGACCCCAGTCCAGAAATGCTCCGATCTTTCCGGTAGCAGCTACGTTTAAGACAGCCAGCTCTCCAAGCACCAGCTTCGGCTCTCTGGTTGTCGCAATCAGACGGTCGCTGGAATCGCGGTACAGAAATACTTCCAGCTCATCTCCCTCTTTTGTTCCTTCCGGCACCTGTTTGATCGGCAGAAGAACACGTTCCTTCTCGCCTGCTTCCCGGGTCTCCCCAAGATAAATACCGAATTCTACTTTCTTTACTACTACCAGCTTTTGCTTTCTTCCTATATTTAACATTTGACTTCCTTTCTTACTGCTCGCCGAGAGCCTTCATGCTCATCTCCTCGAGCAGGTCGCTCTTGATGTGGTACAGCTTGTCGGACAGATCCACGTAAACCTCATGCGGATTGACCAGACGTTTGGACTCCTCCCAGAGGGTATCTTTCTCTCTGGTGCAGATGTCGCGGATCTCCATGACGGATGGAGAAGTGTAGACGCATGCGCCCTTCTGGAAATCGGAACGAGGAGCTCGCGTAAGGTGTAGGTTCCGCCTTTGATCTTCGTCTTTTTCCAGGTCTCGATCGGGTCGAAGATGATCATATCTTTGCTCTCGTCGAAGGTCTCGTCTGCGAGGCAGATCAGATCTGCACGGATCTTTCCGCTTTCTTTATCATAAATACGGAAAATGGTCTTGTTACCCGGATTTGTTACTTTCTCAGAGTTCTCGGACAACTTGATCTTTGGTGTAAATTCTGCATCCTCTTTATCCTTTGCAGCCGCCAGCTTGTAAACGCCGCCGAATGCCGGCCAGTCACCGGATGTGATCAGGTTGGTGCCGACGCCCCAGGAATTGATCTTCGCACCCTGGGTTTTGAGGCTGTCGATCAGGTACTCGTCGAGATCGCTGGATGCGGAAATAATGGCATCGCCGAAGCCCTCTGCCTCAAGCATCTGATATGCTTTCTTTGACAGATAAGCAAGGTCACCACTGTCGATACGGATGCCGTAGCCTTTCATCGGCAGGCCTGCCTCTCTCATCTCTTTGAAACGCGGATGCGTTCGGAACGCCAGATTCGAGAACATCGTACGTATCTACAAGAAGAATGCATGCTTCCGGATACAGTTTCGCATACGTTTTAAATGCGGTGTATTCATCAGGGAAACTCATGATCCAGCTGTGTGCGTGGGTTCCCTTGACCGGAACATCAAACATCTGTCCTGTCAGGACATTGGAGGTTCCGATGCAGCCGCCGATCATGGCAGCACGCGCGCCGTAGATACCGGCATCCGGTCCCTGTGCACGGCGGAGTCCAAACTCCATGATGCCGTCGCCCTTTGCCGCGTAAACAACGCGGGATGCTTTCGTCGCGATCAGGCTCTGATGGTTGATCATGTTCAGAATCGCGGTCTCTACAAGCTGTGCCTCCATGATCGGAGCGACAACTTTTAAGAGCGGTTCTCTTGGGAATACGACGGTTCCTTCCGGGATCGCATAGATATCTCCGGTGAAATGGAAGCCTCTTAAATACTCCAGGAAATCATCGTTGAAAATATGGAGGGAACGGAGATAGTCGATGTCATCCGGTGAAAAGTGAAGATCGCGGACATACTCGATTACCTGCTCAAGTCCTGCACATACGGCGTATGCGCCGCCGCATGGATTCTTTCTGTAAAATGCATCAAATACCACGATCTGATCGGACGGGTTCTCGTAGTAGCCCTGCATCATGGTAAGTTCATATAAATCAGTTAACAGTGTAAGGTTCTGCGCTCTCATGGCAAATTCCCCTTTCCTCATTGTGTTTATTACGTTCGTATCTTATTCTTTCCGATTGTACCACAATCATTGAAATTCCACAACTACGTATGGCTGTCCTTTTTCATCGTTCAGCGAGATAAAACAGCCGTTTTCCGTCTCGGCGCGCAGCGGATGCAGGACATCGCCGAGGTGCGCCTGCTGTTTGTATTCGGCGCGCATCCGGCGCACGGTGAAGTTCTTCGGAAGGCATTCACCGGCAAGGGAAATGAACTGTGCGTTGTTGACGTGGTGGTTCGTATCGAGGTTGTGCGGCCGCACCGGGAACGGTTCGCCGATGAAATCTGCTTCCGGCATTTTCACTTTGCGCTCGCCGAAATCCTCGTCGATCGGATCGTCAATGCCGTAGCGTCTGTCGTCTCTTTCGGTGCGCGGACGGGATGACCCGTTTCCATATTGACGTAAGACCAGATGGAGTTGGCACAGGCGAGCATTTCTCCGTCTTCTGTTTCCATCGTGAAGTTACGCATGCCAAGAAATCCTTTGAAGCCGCTCGCCCATGTAGTGATTTTTACCGCTTCACCGAGGGATGGATAGCGGCGCACATGAATCTGCCACGCGGACAGCACCCAGGCGCAGCCTCGTTTTTTGAGCTCCGCAACGCCCTCGCCGATCGCTTCCGACTGGAAGGTACTGCAGTCCTGAAAGTAATTGATCAGCCCGGCAGGGTAAGACAACCGTCCTCACCGATTTCGCTGTAGCGGATTCTGCTCGTAAAGGAATACTTCATCGTTTCGTTCCTCCTGCTGTATTTTTAATCTTTGACAGAAAATGTTTTGTCAAGCGGATGTTCGCCAAAGTTTCGAGCAAACACAGACTTTGGCTCATTGCCTGCACAAATCGAAAAAGGCCTCAGGTACGAGACCTGAGACCTTTCAATGAGCTGGGCTACCTGGATTCGAACCAGGAACTGACGGAGTCAGAGTCCGTTGCCTTACCGTTTGGCGATAGCCATTGCCTTGCGACAAGATGTATAATACACTATCGCAAGAGAAAAGTCAACACCTTTTTGAAATTTTTTATTTTTTTCAAACTGACTTTTGGAACATTTTGGAAGGGATTTGACGGCTCAACCCGGCCGTTGTCACTCTCCCGCCACGTATTTTTTGTCGATGTTGACGACGCATTCATACTTCTCATCCATTTCCTTCATCAGCGCCCCGATCTGCCCTATCACGCGATCACAGTCTTTCTTCTTATAAGAATACGGGATTTCAAGATCAAAAATCAGCTTCTTTTTCTCCGCCCCGTTGATCATACGGAAATCGTGGAAGGAAAGCTCCGGATCGAGAATGGAAATTACGTTTCTTACCTTCTCCTTTGTCGCAAGAACCGTCGCATCGTGGATCTCCACCGGATCCATGTGGATGACCAGCAGAATTCCCAATTTTTCACCGACCTCATGTTCAATGCGGTCGATAATATCATGCGATACCTCGATATCGACATCTCGCGGCACCTCCGCATGGATCGATGCCATACTTCTGCCAGGCCCGTAGTTGTGGACAATCAGATCATGGTTCCTACAATTCCTTCATAGGAAGCAACCTCTTTCATGATCCGTGCATACAGATCCGGATCCGCGCCCTGCCCGATCAGCGGTTCCAATGTATCTTTTGCAATGGAAATACCGGACCACATAACGAGTACCGCCACAACAAGTCCTGCGATTGCATCGATATTAACCGAAAGGAAATGGCAGATCAATGTAGAAGCGATCGTTGCGCTCGTCGTGATCACGTCGCCCATGGAATCCGCCGACGTTGCCAGCATCACCTTCGACTGAATGCGGTTTCCCAGTTTTCGGTTGAAAAGCGCCATCCACAGCTTTACACCAACCGAGAGCACCAGAATCAAAAACGGAACCATCTGAAATGTGATCTCTTCCGGATTGCGGATTTTCTCCAGGGAGCTCTTTAAAAACGTAAAGCCGACTTCAATAACCAGAAACGAAACGATCAGCGCTGCAATATACTCGATCCGCCCATGCCCGAACGGATGCTCTTTGTCGGCCGGTTTGTTTGCCATCTTCACACCGACGAAGCTGATCACAGACGATGCCGCGTCCGAGAGGTTGTTGAACGCATCCGCCATAATCGCCAGAGAGTTCATTCCGGCACCGATCAGCAGCTTTGCCGTAAACAGCAGAATGTTGCAGCAGATTCCCACGATGCTTGACAAAATGCCGTAGCTCGTGCGCACATCCGCGTTGTCGGTTTTCTCATAATCTTTTACAAAACGTCTTACCAGAAAATCTGTCATGGTTCCCCCTTCTTTTAAAAAAAGGCCTCCTGCATTGCCGCGGAGCCCTTACGTTTTCTCTGTCTTTTTCTATAGTAGGCAGTGTCGGAAAAAAAGTCAAGCCTAACATATTTTCGGGATTTCTACTAATAATTACAGGGGACTCTTCCGGCAGCATTTGACAATTGAATGAGAGTTTTTCTTTTCCCTCTGCCTTTCGAGTCCCCTATAATTTGATTTTTATTTTACTTTATAAATTTTCGCCATATCCTGTACATACAGCGGATAGAACTGGTAGCCCGCAAAATCGCTCCGAAGTGCAACCTCGCATGCCATATCCTCGATATACAGGTTTGCCGCATCGTCACAGAGCAGTGTTTCCATTTTTTTGTAAAGCTCAACCTGCTCCTCTTCATCCGTGCTGGTCTTAACCTGCTGATACAGTTTATCATACTCTTCGTTGCTGTAGTTGATAAAGTTCTTGGATGATGTTGAGGTAAACCGTTCCAGCAACGCGCGTCCGCTCAGATATGCCGCGTCAACGCCGACAACCGTGGACTGGAACTTCCGGTCTGCATATACATCCGACAGCCAGCTGTCCCACTCGACCTGCTGAATTTTGGCAGTAACACCGATCGCTTTAAGCTGCTCTACAAGAACCTGGCTGTATCGATATGCTGCTGATAATTGTTCGGCACTGTAATCGTAAGCTCAAATCCATCTGGGTATCCGGCTTCTTTTAACAGTTCTTTTGCCTTCTCAATATCCTGATTATATCGCTCTGACAGTTCCGGCACATAATATTTTCCAAATGCCGGGAACATGCTGCTTCCGATGATCGTTCCTTTTCCGTCCGCAATCATATCCAGCACTTCCTGACGGTTTGCCGCATAGCAGAGCGCCTGGCGCACCTTCACATTGTTGAGCGGTTCCACGGCATTGTTCAGATACAGCGCCTGTACCAGGTTCATACCGCCGTCATAAATCGTAAAATCGGAATCTTCGGCAAGCTGCGCTGTCTGTGTGGAACTAAGACGTGCATACATGTCCAGTGTTCCGGATTTTAGGTTTGTTACGACTGCATTGCTGTCCTTGACAATTCGAAATGTTACCTTGTCCAGATACGCCTGATTTTCCGTATCCCAGTAATCGCTGAATTTTTCAAGGACAATGTTTTCCTGCGGGGACCGTGATACATAGTGGAACGGGCCTGTTCCGACCGGATCTGCTTCCAGATCTTCCACATGCTCAGGTACAATCGCCACCGTCAGATAGGCAAGAAACTCGGTGTCTGGCTCTTTTAAATAGATGTCGATCGTGCTCTCGTCCGGAATTTCAACCTTGTCTACATTGGAAAATGCCTCTACCAGAGGCGTTCCGTCTCCGTTGATACCCGCACAGCGTTCGATTGAATATTTTACATCCTCTGCAGTGACGGTCGTTCCATCGTGGAACTTGACACCATTCCGGAGCTTGAAGGTATAAACCTTTCCATCCTCCGAGATCGAATGGCTCTCTGCCACCGCATCGTTCAGATTTCCTTCTTCATCGGGCTTTACAAGGCCCTCATAAATATTGAATAGGATTTCTTTCGTTCCTGCCGCAACAGATTTGTGTGGGTCAAGACTATCCTCAATGTCCTGAGGAATTCCTACCGTGATGGAACCTCCCATAACAGGTTCCCCTGTCGGGTTGATTCCATTGATACCTGAGAACTTGTGGTATCGGAAGAATCTGCTTTCCCATCCTTGCCATCCTGGCATCCGCCAAGTACAACAGTAAGAGCTGCAACTAAAAGCAGCGCAAGTACGCTTCTTCTTTTCTTCATGATTTCTCCTTTTGATACGAGTTCTCTCATTTTGTAATTGTCACGCCTATTGTATCCGACCTGTTCCCAAATAGCAAGTACATTATTGTATACAATTTATTTTCCGAATCTGAAAATCACGTATATCCGCCCGCATATTCCGGATTCTTTCCCTCGGGATGTACCGGAAAAGATAAAAATTTGCCGCCCGGGAATTTTAACATTCCCGGGCGGCAAACGCTTTTGCTTTTTTTCTTTTATCCTTCAATGGAGATTGTCTTTTTCTGCTCCACAGCCGGTTTTGCTTCCTTCTTCGGTACGAAGAGTTTCAGCAGACCGTGTTTAAATTCAGCCTTGATGTCCTCTTCGGTAATATCCTCACCTACATAGAAGCTTCTGCTGCATGCACCTGCGTAACGCTCTTTGCGGATGTAACGGCCGCTCTCTTTTTCTTTCTCGTCTTTGTCGAGACCTTTCTCGGCACTGATGGTCAGATAACCATTTTCCAGTGTGGCCTGAACTTCATCTTTTGTGAATCCCGGAAGGTCAACCACTACCTCGTAGCCATTGTCCAGCTCGCGGATATCTGTTTTCATCACATGGCTGGCTTTGCGGCCATACAGTTTCTTTTCTGTATTCTTCATCTCTTTGTCATAATCATAGAACGGAAAATCGTTGAAAAAGTCATCAAATAAATTTTCTCCAAAAATACTAGGCATTAACATAAGTCATCGCTCCTTCTTATTCTTCTCATGGAACCTGATCCATGCTTTTTCTCCGGTTTTTCTTTTCACCGGATCTTTTTGTTTACCTGTTTCTTTGGAACGGAAAGGCTTCCGGATACCGGAGGTTTTCTTCTTTTCCTCTCTTTGTATCCCTCTTCCTTTGTTCTAGCTGTAATATAACACTTATTATTAGCACTGTCAAGAGGTGAGTGCTAATTATTTTGTGAAGATTTTGTGAAGCCTTGATTTTACGGGCTTCACAGGGATTTTTCACTTACTTTCGCACTCGATTTTCTTGATTTGACCACATTTTGACCACAAATTCTTGGAAAAATATATTCGTCTGATTTTCTTACCACATTTTACGACAACGACTTCTGGTTTATACCACAGCAGGTACGGTTTCTGGCAGATTCATTTTAGACATCTCGTTCTCCACATGAGACTTCTCTGCAATATGATTGTAGA
>ENA-OQJH01000044-OQJH01000044.1-human-gut-metagenome-genome-assembly--contig:-NODE-44-length-62762-cov-3.146388_pt1 | contig 62762 bp, 62 predicted proteins | sample MGYA00242597_ERZ504763 | MGnify/ENA primary metagenome ERZ504763 (study PRJEB26092, sample SAMD00036359) | human gut metagenome | host: Homo sapiens | study: EMG produced TPA metagenomics assembly of... | reverse complement strand
AGTTGTTTCAAACGCCGTTTGGTCAGGATAAGCATCTACATCAAACTGTGTACCCAAAACTTCAATGTCATATTTGTCTGTCCGTACAATAAAAGGAGTTTTTTTCTTCTTGGTTACATCAAAATAAGCTTCTCCTTTTAAAAAACTGTTCGTTGCTTTTGGCTGAAAGTGACCGGATATTGTAAAGTGGTACGGGCATTCAGCCATACATTAGTTCCATCTGGTAAAGTAATATTGGTACGTTGTCCTGCCGGAACAGATACTGTATTCATGGCAATGACTTCATTTTTCCGATTTATATTTCTGATATAAATAGTTAATGGTAAGCGTCAGTATGATGACGGAAGCTATTTTCAGCCATTGACGAATAATTTTGGGAATTCGTTTGGTGGAAATGCAGTTATTTGTAGTTTGGTCATCATGCACCATGAGGGCATCGAACAATTTACGCTCTTTGTAAAAAATGCGCTTGTTCTCTTCGGATGCTTCCATCCATGCTCTTATGTCCATGCCTTCTTGTATAGAAGTAGTTCCGGCAAAAAAACGATGTAGTTTCTCTTTTTCCATTTTATTGCATTCTTTTATGCTTCTATATAAACAGACTTCAGAATGGAAAATTCCTAGTGGCATTTCATAAAAAAATAGAGAAAGAGTGGAAAATAATCTTTTAAGTTAGTCTGAAGCATCTTTAATGCCTTGTTTATATGGAAATCTACTCCTTTGGGGGTGATATTCATGAGAACTGCAATTTCCTTATAGGATTTGTTTTCGTATCGGCTCAACATGAAGATAGTACGGGTTTTTTCGGGCATGTCGGTGAGGGTTTGTTGGACGAGTTCTTGAATTTCGGAAATAAAAAGCTCATAAGGTTCGCATGCTTGTAAGTGGCGATCCGGGTATTCAGTTCCCATTCATAGTAATCTTTTATTTTATCCGAGTATTCTTCATGAATTTGCTGATGACGCAGATAATTCAGGCATTTGTTTTTTATAATTGTTAAGATATAGGCTGGAATATTGGAATCTTCGCTTAAGGATTGCCTGTTTTCCCAATAATACATCATCGCCTCAATAGTAATATCTTCTGCTGTGGTTAAATCTCTGACATAAGTATTGGCGAAGCGTACAAAACGTCTTTGAAACTCCTTGTAGAGTTGGTTAAAAGAGGTAATGTCTTCTTTATAGTGCTTTATCTGGATGGGTCGGTCATCTTATGCGTCGTTTGATTCATGATTAGTACAAAAATACATTTTTTTTATTAGTACTACAATTTTTTCGAATGTGAAACGTATGAATCACCTGTAAAATATGGAGAGTGTAGGGGATATGCTTATTTTGTATCAGAAGGTACGCTTTCCGCTGACCCGAAAATCCGCTGACCTGAAGTTTCCTTTTCTTTTTCCTTTCTGAAAACATTTTTTATACGTTTTTCGAGCCCGAAAACGTATTACCGTTAATGAATTCAATTATTTTTGTCCGACTTTTGTCCGACTGTTTTAAAAGTAAAGAGGATAAAAGATTGTGATTCAATCATTTATCCTCTTTTTAGTTGCGGAGGCCTGACTCGAACAGACGACCTTTGGGTTATGAGCCCAACGAGCTACCAACTGCTCCACTCCGCGATGTTGTGTTTTGATTACGGGTGCAAAGGTACGGCTTTTTTTCTAATCTCCAAACTATTTCTGTATCTTTTTCTCAAATAAAATAATCTTTTTAGCTAATATGTTGATATATAGAGCGTATACGATATGTTAATTAACGTTTGCTTCAAGATTATACTTTATTTGTTTGTGTGGTACAAAGAAAAAATGTAATTTTGCTCACATATATATGTAATGTGCAATTGAACTTATATGGCAGTATCAAAGACTAGGGCTAAATTGGTAGACGTCGCCCGTCAGCTTTTTGCGAAGAATGGGGTGGATGATACGACAATGAATGATATAGCGGTGGCTTCCAAGAAGGGAAGACGCACGCTCTATACGTATTTCAAGAGCAAAGAAGACATTTATATGGCAGTGGTGGAGTCGGAGTTAGAGATGCTGTCGGGGGCTATGGAGAAAGTGGCTGAACAGGATATCGCTCCTGATACGAAAATACTGCGGCTGATAGAAACACATCTGGACTCTATCAAGATGGTGGTGTTCAGGAACGGGACTTTGCGTGCCGGCTTTTTCCGTGATATATGGAGAGTGGAGGCGGTGCGGAAGAATTTTGACCGGACGGAAACAAAGCTGTTCAGGCAGGTGTTGACGGAAGGAAAGGAAAAGGGAATCTTTGATATAGACAATGTGAATATCGTGGCGGATATTGTGCACTATTGCGTGAAGGGCATTGAAGCGCCTTATATACGTGGCCAGATAGGTGAGGAACTGGACGATGAGACAGGATGGGCATACGTGGCAAAAATTGTGTATGGCGCATTGGGGCGTAAAGAACAGAATAAGGAATAAAATTAACTTTATAATTATAAAATCAAAAATTATGGGATTATTAACAGGAAAGACTGCGATTGTGACAGGTGCCGCTCGTGGTATTGGTAAAGCGATTGCATTGAAGTTTGCTGCCGAAGGAGCAAATATTGCTTTTACAGACTTGGTAATTGATGAAAACGGTCAGAATACAGAAAAAGAAATTGCTGCGTTGGGTGTAAAGGTGAAAGGTTATGCTTCTAATGCTGCGAATTTTGAGGATACAGAGAAAGTGGTTAATCAGATTAAGGATGATTTCGGTTCTGTTGATATTCTGGTGAACAATGCAGGTATCACGAAAGATGGATTGATGATGCGTATGAGTGAGGCGCAGTGGGATGCGGTAATCGCTGTGAACTTGAAGTCTGCCTTTAACTTTATCCACGCATGTACTCCGATCATGATGCGTCAGAAGAGTGGAAGCATTATCAACATGGCTTCCGTAGTGGGTGTTCACGGAAATGCCGGTCAATGTAACTATTCTGCTTCAAAAGCCGGTATGATCGGTCTGGCTAAATCCATCGCTCAGGAATTGGGCTCTCGCGGTATCCGTGCCAATGCCATCGCTCCGGGATTCATCATCACGGATATGACAGCCAAATTGTCTGACGAAGTAAAAGCTGAGTGGGCCAAGAAGATTCCTTTGCGTCGTGGAGGTACTCCTGAAGATGTGGCGGATGTAGCTACTTTCCTGGCTTCTGATATGTCTTCGTATGTATCAGGACAGGTTATCCAGGTTGACGGCGGTATGAACATGTAATATGACAGTTGTTTACGAGGATAATCATATTGTTGTAGTCAATAAGACTTCTTCCGAGATCGTTCAGGGAGACAAGACCGGTGATACTCCCTTGTCGGAGATGGTGAAACAATACCTGAAAGAGAAATATAATAAGCCGGGAAATGTTTTCATTGGAGTGACCCACCGCTTGGACCGTCCCGTCAGCGGGTTGGTGGTGTTCGCCAAAACGAGCAAGGCATTGCCCAGACTGAATGAGATGTTCCGTAATGGTGAGGTGAAAAAGACCTATTGGGCCATAGTGAAAGAATGCCCCAAGGAAACGGAGGGCGAGCTGGTTCACTATTTGGTGCGTAACGAGAAACAGAATAAGTCTTATGCATACGATAAGGAAGTAAAGAATTCCAAGAAAGCTGTACTTCATTATAAACTTATCGGCCATTCTCAGAATTACTATTTATTGGAGGTGGATCTGAAAACTGGAAGGCATCATCAGATTCGTTGCCAGTTGGCCAAGATGGGATGTCCCATTAAAGGTGATTTGAAATATGGCTCTCCACGTTCCAACCCGGATGGCAGTATCTGTCTGCATGCCCGGACGGTACAGTTCGTTCACCCTGTGTCGAAGGAAATGATCCGGTTGACTGCGCCGGTACCCGAAGGTAACTTGTGGAACGGTTTTGAGATAGACTAAAGATAGAAAACAAAAAGGGAATGCTTCACAGCATTCCCTTTTCTTACTTTTAGGCATCTTTCATTTACTTCAAAACTTCTCCGCTTTCGCTGAAAAGTACAGTGCTTTCAGTTCCCTCTTTATCAGTTAAAACAACCTTGTAAGTTTTAGTTCCATCTTCGTTTGCTTCTACGGCAGCTTCTTTGATAGTAGATTCTGCATAGTTCTTTGTGATAGCTTCCTGCACGGCAGCCGGAAGGTCTTTCACTTCAATAGGGGTAAAATCATTTATCATAGTTATGGTCACAGAGTCCACCATAAAGTTGTCGGCGAATGCTACTGATGTTCCTAATCCCATTACCAATGCTACTGCAACAAATAACTTTTTCATAATTGTAGGTTTTTACTGTTAATACTATGTTGTTTTGTTTTCTCTGATAACAGAATGACAATATCTGTGCCAGAAAATAGATTTAATCTTTAAAATATTGATAATTAATGGATTACTCTTAGTGGAGGATGAAAGGAACATGGGGATAAGTGTGGAACATGGGGAATGCTTTGTGGAATTATTCCACATATCCGGCGGGAAGATGAGTTTATATGCTGTAAGGCTGTGCCCGATAGGAACAGTAGGGACAACAGCCTTACGGTACAGTAGCTTCTTGTTGGTAAAGTTATTGAATATCGTACAGTTTCAATTTGTTATATAAAGTCTTCCGGTCTATGCCTAATAAGATGGCGGCTTTACTTTTATTGTTTCCTGTCTGCTTCAATGCCTCAAGGATACGTTTCTTTTCCGCCGCTTCATCATGCAGGCTGAACGTCTGCGGACTGGCGGACATTACAGGTTCCTGCAACTCATAACCTAATTCGGCAAGGGTGATAAAGTTGCTCTGTGCCAACAGGGTGGCACGTTTTACTATATTCTTCAGTTGCCGGAGATTTCCGGGCCATGAATACGTTTGTAAAGCTTGGCTGGCAGCGGCGTCAAACCCTATCAGCTGGCGGTCCAGTTCCCTGTTTGCCTGGTCCAAAAAGAAATTGGCGAATAGCAGGATATCTTCTTGCCGTTCTTTTAATGCCGGCATACGAAGGGTAAATTCATTGATACGGTGGTAAAGATCTTCGCGGAAGTTTCCTTTTTCAATGGCTTGTTGCAGGTTCTCGTTGGTAGCGCTGACCAGCCGCACATCTACCTCTATTTCTTTATTGGAGCCGACCGGACGGATGCGTCTTTCCTGCAAAGCACGGAGCAACTGTATTTGTACTTCATAACTTAAGTTGCCTATTTCATCCAGAAACAAAGTACCTCCGTTGGCTTCTACGAATGCTCCTGTTTTGTCGTTTAACGCCCCTGTGAAGGAGCCTTTTACATGACCGAAGAATTCGGAAGCCGCCAGTTCTTTGGGGATAGAACCGCAGTCTATGGCAATGAACGGTTTGTCGGCCCGTTTGCTTAGCTGATGAATACGGTGCGCCACATACTCTTTACCTGTTCCGCTGGCACCGTTTATCAGTACGGACATGGGGGTGGGAGCTACCAGACCTACATAATTGTAGAGTTGGCGCGCCGCCTCGCTTTCCCCCTCCAGGAAATTAGAGGGAGGAACGGTTGCACTATGGGGAACGGCTTTGCTCTTGGATGCTTTGGGCGTGACTGTGTTCTTTTCTATTCCTGCCGGTGTAGGTAAAGCTTTGTTTTGCAATGCCTCATTAATTTTCTTCAGCAACTCATCCGGTTGTACCGGTTTTGAAATGTAATCACTGGCTCCATGTTTTATGGCCTGTACAGCGCTTTGGATGTCAGCATAGCCTGTCATGATGATGAGTGGGATGTTGTATTTCTGTTCTTTCATCCATGAAAGCAAGAAGATACCATCTTGATCGGGCAGGCGCAGATCAGACAAGACAAGATCGTATGGTTGTGCGTCCAGTTGTTTGCGTGCGCGCGCATTACTGCTTGCTGTATCAACCGAAAATCCTTTTTTACCCAGCCAGGTTTTCAACATGGTGGCAAAAGTCAAGTCATCTTCTACTATCAGAATGGAATGTGGCATCTTTATGTGTTTTTTATTCGTACAAAAATAAACTTTTTTCACGGTGTGCCGAAACACGGACTCTATTTCTAATACCTTTTAACTTAACAGGGTTTAATTCTTCATTCTTCATCCGGAATTTCAATCTGTTTTTGTGCTTCGTCAATTATTTTTTCTATTTCTTTTACTATAAAGTTTGTTTTCTCTACCGCTTCTTCACTGATTTCAGCCGTCCCTCGTCTTTGTTCCATCCATGTCAGTGCAGGAATGCAACGGGTGGCTCCCAGCATGGTGAACAGCGGCAACAGTTTATGAGCTATTGCCGTGATGCCTTCCATATTCCTTTTCGCCAACGCTTCTTCCATATACTCTCGGTTCTTTTTTGTTTCGCTGATGAAGGTGCGGAGTATTTCTGCGGCTGCTTCCGGATCATCTTCCGAGAAGGCGGTCAGGGCAGAGAAATCCAACGTTTCTTGTTGGGGATGGTTTTCTTTGGCCGGTGCTGTGTGAGGAGCCGGATTTCCTGCGGCGGATACGTCCTTTCCTGTGGCCTGGAAGATGGCTGTAAACAATTCGTTTATGGTGAAAGGTTTGTGCAGGCAACCGGCAAAGCCATGTGAACGGAAATAATTTTCGTCCATATCGCTACGGGCGGTCAGCGCGATCACCGGCAGGGTTCGCACCCATGATGTGTCCAGCGTGCGGATGGCTTTCAATAAATCGAATCCGTTCATGGCAGGCATCTGTATGTCGGTGAGCAGGGCGTCGAAGCGCTTGTCTTTCAATTTGTTGAGAAGCTCTTCGGGATGATGGCAGCAGGTCACAGTCACTCCGGGGCGTTCCAGCATGGCGGTGGTAAGCTGTAACTGTATGCGGTCATCGTCAATTAAAATCAGGTGGATCGGCTCACTGTCTTTGCGGGGAGTGTCTATTTGCCGGATTCCGGTTGCGTCAGGGGAAGCAGGAGTATGTTCCGCTTCCGGTCCGGAGGGGTTTTCATCCGGATGGGAAGGCCCCTCAGGCAAAGGCAGATATACATGGAATCGGCTGCCTTTCCCTTGTTCGCTTTCTATCTTGATATCTCCTTCGAGCAGAAGCACCAGTTTACGGGTGATGGCCAGTCCCAAGCCGAATCCTTCTTGTCCTTGTGCGTTGTGGAGCCGGGTGAATTCCTGAAAGATACGTTGTTGCTCTTCTTGGCTGATACCACATCCTGTGTCACTGATACTGAAATGCAGTTGGCCGTTTTCCAACGCTGCTTGCAGAGTGATGCTTCCTTCTTTGGTGAATTTCAGTGCATTGGATAGCAGATTCTCTGCTATCTGGCGGATACGGAACGGGTCTCCTATGTATACGCGGTTTAATGATTCGTTGCAATGATAGTTCAGTTCCAGCTGTTTGGAGTCCGCCATCGGTTTGAAGCTGATATAAATGGTGTCGAACAGTTGGTGGGGGTTGAATGATACCCGGTTGATGTCCATTTTATGTGCGTCCAGCCGGTGGTAATCCAGCAGGGATTTGACTAGGCTGAGCAGGTGATTGGCTGAACTTTGCATATTGTTCAGATAGAACGCTGGCGTTCTTCGGTAGTGATCCGTTCCAGCAGGTCGGTATAGCCCAAGATGGAACCACGGGGGCCTTGATATCGTGTGTGATGGTCAGCATCAGTTTTTCACGCGCCACCAGCAAGTCTTCGGCACGGCGTTTGGCTTTTTCCAGTTCTCGGCGGTAGTGGTTGCTGCGAGTGATGTCCCTCCATATCAGGACCAGGAAGAAAATAGCCAGAACCACGGCGACAATGGCGATTCCTGCCACTGTGCGGATAGAGCTTTGGCGGATGTATTCCTCTTGTATATGTTTGTTTTGTGCCAGAGCCTGCTCTTCTTCCTCTATGGTACTTAATAGCTGATTGACTTTCTGACTCAGTTTCAAGCCACTGAGGCGCAGGGACTGGGTGCGGCGATTCACCATTTCCATCCGTTCCTGATGGGTGTCGGTCACCCGGCTCTGTATGTCTTTCAGCATGGTGACCACCGTGTCTGCCGGGCTGTATGCTTCGGTCAGCGTATCGGTATATTCTTCCTGAATCACATTGCTGACTTGTGTGGAATCCGCTTTCCCGGGTGCGAACACTTCTCCCAGTCGTTTGAAGAAGCTTTTGGGCTTTTTGCGGATAACGTATGAATTGGTGTGTGTGATTACTTTTTTGCGCACGTGGGGAAGGCTGAGTAAAGAGTCTTGCTCGGCAATCAGTTCGTCGATATGCTGTTTGTAAATTTTATCTGTTCCGCCGTCCTGAATTGCTTTTAGCAGGTTGCGCATATTCCGTTCTTTATCCATGAAAAGCATTCCCACCGTATCCAGCCGTGCCAGTTGTATGCTGTCGGTCAGCAGTGTGCGCAGGGAGTCCAGCGCTGTGTTGGCCTGTTTCATGGCACGTTTGTATCGGTAGTACTGTCCTAGTTGTCCTGTACTGAGTGATTGTCCGATAACTTCCGCCTGATAAAGCTGGCCGATAATCTGATTGGTGACATGGCGCCGTTGGCTCAGGATGGCTTCATCATCGCTGGTTCCGGTCAGTGACTTCATCTCCTGATAAATATATCCGATGGATATAAAGAGCAGTGCAGTCAGCAGGATATAGCCGAATGCAACTTCAGCTTGGTGGAACGGTTGGGCAGGCTCATGGTGGTTTTATTTTAATTTCGTATCACGGTTAAAGCGTAGGTAATAGAGTATTCCGGCTGTAGTCAGTCCGAAAGGAAATGCCATCCATATTCCTATAATTCCCCAGTCCATGATGAAACCGAAGAAATAGCCGGCCGGCAGGGAGATAAGGAAATAAGCGATGAATGCGATATACATCATGGGTTTCACATCTGCGATTCCACGAAGGGCATTGGCGAAATTTATCTGTAATCCGTCACCAAACTGGTAGATGATGAACGGAATGATAAGTTGTGCTACCATCACGCTGACCGCCGGACTGTCACTGAACCATCCTCCCAGTTCGTTACGCAGCAGGAAGATGGGCAGGGCTCCTATTAGTGCGATGAACAGCATGATATGGAATCCGGCGTATGCCGAGCGCCGGACGTTTATCCGGTCATTCTGTCCGCGGAAGTTGCTAACCCGCACAGCAACGGCTGCTCCCATGCCATAATACATCATAAAGCAGATTTGGGAAATGGCGAGCATCACTTGGTGGGCTGCCAGAGCGGTAGTCCCGATCCATCCCACCATAATGGCGCTGAGGCTGAACGAAGCGGTTTCCATCCCCATCTGCATGGCAATGGGCCATCCCAGTTTGTTCAGGTGCAGGAAGTCTGCCCGGTTGAGCGCATTGTGTAGAAATCCTTCTTTATAAATATGATAACGCCGGGTACAGAAAAAAATGACGGCGAACACGACCACCATCATGATACGGGAGGCCAATGTGGAAATTCCCGCTCCCAGCAATCCCATTTCGGGCATTCCCAGTTTACCGTAAATCAGGATGTAGTTGCCGATGATGTTCATCACATTTCCTGCCAATAAGATCCACATGGAAACGCGGGTGTCGGTTATGCCATCGGCAAATTGCTTGAAACCGTTGAAAAGCAGTACAAACAACAAGGATATCAGTAAAACGATGAAGTAGGGACGCATTAAAGGCAGCAGTTCTTCGGGTTGCCCCAGCCGGTGGATATTCAGATAGAGTATCCACATGATGAGTGTGAGCAATACTGCCAGCAGTGTATTGGCAAACAGGCTGTTCTTCAGCATCCGTCCCACTACATGGGTTTCTCCCCGTCCGAACAGGCTCCCCACGATAGGGGTCAGCCCGTATGAGAATCCGGTAGCGAAAATAATGGCCAAAGTAAACATATTGTTGACAAAACTGGCGGCGGCTAATTCATTCGTGCTGTGATGGCCTATCATTAATGTATCGGCAAAACCCAGAATGATGACACCTATCTGGCCGATAACGATAGGGATACCTAAAGTGAAAAGTGCTTTGTAATGTTGCATGGTTAATAAATTGCTAATGTGCCAATATGCCAATATGCTAATTTGCCAACTAGCTGCGCTGTATTCCGCATGGCGCATTGGCAAATTAGCATATTATCAGGTCGGCAAATTACTTTTATAGTAGAGTGTGGAACAATTTTCCCGCACAAATGTTTTTTGTGCCGCTTCTTTTATCTGTCCGGCAGTGACCGAGCGATACTTGTTTACTTCATTGTTAATATCCTCCGCTTTGCCGGTCAGTTCAAAATAAGCCAGATTGGTAGCCACATTCAGGTAATTCAGGTTATTGAATATCTGTTCGCTTTCATAGCGGTTCTTTACTTTTTCCAGCTCGTCCTCGTCCACACTTTCTTCCGTCAATGCCTTCAGTTCCTGCCATACGGCTGTTTCGGCAGCTTCCAGCGTGACGCCTGGGGCGGGTTTGCCGGTGATATGGAACAATCCCTCGTCAATGCTGCCCGAGATATAGGCGTCGATGCTGTTGAATACCTGTTTCTTTTGCACCAGATGCTGCACCAGGCGGCAGGAACGTCCGCTACTTAGCAAGTCGCTCAGCATATCAAAAGCATAATAGTCGGGATGGCGTCGTTCACAGATATGGAATGCCATAAAGAGCGCGTCTACAGGCACGTTCCGCTCCACTGTCAGCCGGCGTTCCTCCGTTTGCCGGGGTTCTGCCGGCAGTGAGCGGGGGGGTACGTTGCGGCGCGGGATAGGGCCGAACCACTTTTCGGCCAGTGCCACTGTCTCTTCAAAAGTAATATGTCCCGTTACAGCCAGAATGGCATTGTCCGGTGCATAATATTTAAAGAAAAAAGCTTTTACCTCTTCAAGGGTGGCATTGGCTATGTGGCTGATTTCTTTGCCGATGGTAGGCCACTGGTACGGATGCACCTTATAAGCCAGGGCACGTAGCAGATGCGAGGCGTCTCCGTATGGCTGGTTCAGGTTTCGCTGTTTGAACTCTTCGATTACTACTTGCCGTTGCACTTCCAGACTGCGCGGGTTAAAGTCGAGAGACAACATACGGTCACTCTCCAGCCAGAATCCGGTTTCCACATTCTGACGGGGGAGGGTGATGTAATAATTGGTTATGTCATTATTTGTCCATGCGTTATTCTCGCCTCCGGCATTTTGTACCGGAGTGTCATAGTCGGGCACATGGACAGAGCCTCCGAACATCAGGTGTTCAAACAGATGGGCGAATCCGGTATGGTCAGGATCTTCATCGCGTGCGCCCACATCGTACAGCAGGTTCAGTGCCACCATCTGGGTTGTATTGTCCTCATTGTGTATCACACGCAGCCCGTTAGACAAGGTGTATCGGTTAATGTTAATCATCTGAGTCGCAAATTACTGAATACTGGCCTTGAGAATCCGGATATTCTCTACAGGGCGGTCTGCGCGGTTCGTTTTTGCTATTTCAATATTCTCCACTACTTCCATGCCTTCGGTTACTTCACCGAATACGGTATAAGAACCGTCCAGGTGGGGAGCGCCGCCTACGGTGCTGTATGCTTTGATCTGTTCGGGGGTGAAGCGGAATTTCTCTTCTTTGTCCGCCAGTTCGACGGGTTGGGCTTCCAGTGTGTCCTGCAATTCCAGTAATCCGGCATTGTCGCCCGCCTTGCGCATCTTGTATATTTCCTTCATGTGCTGGCGTGCTAGACTGTCGAACAGGGCCTCTTCGTGCTGTTCGTTTATTTTGTTCTCCATGCCCAGCAGTTGCGGTTCGGTGAACTTGCGTCCGGTAACAATATAGAACTGGCAACCCGATGAAGCCTTTTCGGGGTTCACATCATCACCCTGGCGTGCTGCCGCCAATACTCCTTTCTTGTGGAAGAATTTCGGATTGAATTCGGCGGGAATGGTGTAACCCACATCACCGCTGCCCAGCATGGCGGTATCCGATGCGTTTTTGCTGTCCGGATCGCCGGCCTGGATCATGAATTGTTTGATAACCCGGTGGAACAACGTACTGTCATATACTCCCTCTTTTACCAGTTTGATAAAGTTATCACGATGTTTCGGTGTTTCATTATACAGGGCCACTGTGATATTCCCCATGGTGGTTTCCAGTTTCACTAGGGTACGCTTTTCATTTTCCATATGATGATTCGTTTGTTTTTTCGAGCCGGCGCTGCATGCAGTCAATGCGATGAAGGCCAGGCATATTAGTAAAATTTTGTTTGAAATCATGAGCTGTTTTTTTATTTATCGGACAAATATAACAAAACTCGCTCACATACGGATGGATTTCGCAGGAATAATGCAAACTGTTGGAAATAAAGGGAGATATGCAGGTTTACTCTATATTCATCCATTGAGGGGTTTTGACCTGTTCAGCAGGAGTTAAGAGAATAATGGCTACTTATCCATTGCCGATTTGAGGTTGCAAAGGAACAGGAAAAGACCTTTTCCTCTCCTTGTTTATTATTTTCATTCAAAAATCAATAGGAATGGTATTACTTACGAATGATGCGGTTAATGAATAGCCAGCTCCCGAATATCTGAAGCAGCATGCCCGGAATACCAATCCGGAAATCCTGTGCGGCAAGCAGGAATCTCCTTTCGTCGCCCATTCTCCCAGCATCCCGACAAGCTGATAGGCCAAGACGACCCCAAGGAGCAGTCCGGGCGAAGCTTTCCTGAAATGCGAAGCCGCATACCCGGCAACCACAGCCAACAGAACGGATTTGAGAAAGATGGCGGGGCAGTACAGCCATAGCAAGCATCCCGAACAGTCTATTTCAGTTCGACAAGTTCGTACTTCTGACTTCCCATACCGAGCTGTTCGGCATAGTCGAGTGTATGCATCCCGTGGCGCGAGTCGATACGTTCGATCAGGTGAATTTTACCGTGGTCTTCGGAGGAGCGTACCAGATCGGTGCAGGCCCGGTCAAGCGCTACCGGGTCAAGCGAGGCAAGGATACCGATGTCGCCCATCCTCGGATCTTCAGGCGAGGAGTCACAGTCGCAGTCCACCGAAAGATTGTTGGCCACACTGATGTAGAGAATCTTATCGCCGCAATGGTCCGTGACGGCTTTGGCGGCCTCGGCCATCGACTCCAAAAAGTTATCCTGTTCGGGAAGGTTACCCCAGACTTTGCTTACGTCCTTGGTCGTGCCTGCCGAATGAATCCACGCCTTGCCGCCCGACGAGGCGATGCCGATGGAGATATTCTTGATTGCGCCGCCGAAACCACCCATCGCATGACCTTTGAAATGCGACAGCACAACCGTAAAATCGTAATTCAAGTAGTTCTTGCCCACGAAATCCTCTTTCAGGTGCTTGCCGCCTTTTACCGGCAGGGACACTTCGCCGTCGGCATCCATGATGTCCACTTTCGCAATCGCCGTAAACCGTGGTCGGCAGCAGCCTTGAGGTGTGCCTCCGTATTGGCACGTTCGCCACCATAGGCCGTATTGCACTCCACGATTGTGCCGTTCATTTTCCGTACAAGTGGTGCAATGAGTGTCGGCTGGAGAAAATTATGTCCGCCCGGTTCGCCGGTGGAGAGTTTTACCGCAACCTTTCCTTCGGCTTTACGACCGAGAGCCTCGTAGATCTTCACGAGATTTTCCGGGGTAATTTCCTTGATAAGATAGACCTTTGGGAGTTCAGATGCGCTATCCGATGTCTTGTCCTGTGCCTGTACATATCCTGTTCCTATGGTCAAAAATACCATTGCAGCCATTATCATGCTCATTATCTTTTTCATATATACTGTAATTTATCAATTAAAAGTTCAGATTTATACCTGCCATCACCGTAGCTCTTGGCATCGGGTATCCGGCATTGATTTCGTAACGCTGTGCCAGCAGGTTTTCTCCGCGTGCCAGATGTCGAGCCATGGGGTGGCACGGAATTGTCCGCGCAGATTCCATAAGACAAAATCCTCGGTTGTAGCCGGATCTGTCGAGGTGTAAAGTCCGGCGATGTACTGTATGCCCGTCGATACCGACCAGCGTCCTTGCGTGAAGTTTGCTCCGGCATAGAGCTTATGTTCGGGAGCGGCAATCACGGGATTCTCCATGTGCAGGTAGCTGTAATTGGCATCCACCGACCAACTCTTATTGAAACGGTAAGCGACCTGTGCTTCGACGCCTGCATTGTCTATCTCTCCCGAATTCTGGTTCAGCATACCGCTTCCGCTCGGATTGGGCAGGGTCATAATCAGGTTCTTGCCATCGATATAGAAGAGATTGATGCCATACGACAGGCTTCCACCCAACAGTCTTTGCGAGAAGGCTATCTCGTAGTTCCACATAGATTCCGGCGTCAAGTCGGGATTCTGCGGCGGGAACATGTACATCTCACGGAGAATCGGATAACGGAAACCTTTGGAGGCAGAAGCCTTCAGTTCGATGGTATGAGGCAGGTGGAATGCCAATCCGGCCTGCGGCACCCATTCTGTTCCGACACGGGAATGATGATCAACGCGCAATCCTGCGTTGAACGTGAGCCACTTCCCGACATCCTGCCGGAAGTCCACATAGCCTGCCACCTCGTTTTCATGCTTATCCACCAAATCGCTACGTGTTCCCGCGTCTTCTCCGCTCACATATTCGCTCCATGCCTCGCCACCGTAACGGAACCAGTCGAAGCCTACGGTGATGCGGTTATCCTTGAAGAACCGGGCGCTCTGATACCATGAGATACCCATCATGTCGTCATACGAGTTGAAGCGGTCATCCTGCGGACCTTCCCCTGCGGAAGCGTATAGCCGTCGTTAATCCAATGGTCGCCCCAGTTGTAGAAGAAACTCAACGCACCGGAAGTCTTCCCGTATTCATTTTCGACGGCAAAAGAGGTCATGCCCCGTGTAATGCGCTGGTCACCGTCCAGCAGCGGAGCCGATACCGGGCCGGGATAAGAGGCGTTGAAGTGGGTCACGTTCACGTCGGCACGCAGATTCCAGTGGTCCGTCACCTCGTAACCGATCCGGCCGTAACCGCCGTACTGCTCGAATCCCATGTCGGCACGATGCCCGTCCGTGCGGTTGTACGAGCCGCTGATGACGCTCGAAAAACGCCCTTTGCGGATGCGGTTCGTCAGTTCGGTTTCCAACGTGTTGTAGGAACCGTACCCTGTGTGCAGGTGGGTGCGAATCCCATCCTCGTGCATTTTGCGGGTCACAATATTTACTACGCCACCCATGGCATTCGAACCGTAGAGTACGGATGCCGGGCCACGCAGTACCTCCACCCGGTCGGCCAGGAGCGTCTGGTAGGCATCGGCAATCGGATGTCCGAAGATGCCGGCATATTGTGGATGCCCATCAATAAGCACCATCAGGCGGGCATTGCCGCCACTTAACCCGCGTAACGAAATACCGCCTGCCGCCCCGTTGGAGACCCCGTAGCCCATCACGCCGCGCGAAGTAGTGAACAGACCCGGAACCTGTTCCGTGAGCACAGGGAGCAGGGAAGGCTGCATCGACTGCTCGATTCTTTTCCTGTTCACTACTGAAACAGTCTGCGACAAGTGGCGTATATCCGTCTGATGACGGGTTCCGGTAACGACCACTTCGTCGATAGTCAATGTTCTTTGGGCTGACAAGCTGTCTGCCGTATCAGGTGTTTGGCCCGAAACGGTCAGGCTTCCGGCCAATATGAATGTTGCAAATAGTAAATGTTGTTTCTTCATTTATCTGAATTCATTCTTTTAGATTGTAATGTTATAAACTCTTCAATTCGGACGAGACAATCCTGTGGAGTAAGGCAATACCGGCAACAAGTTTCCAGCGGGCACCATCCCGTCTTTGTACGGTTGATAATGTGCGGGACTGCCGTACCGTAACTGACGCGTACCCCGCTATCGGCAAACAAGTCGAGGGCCGGACGGCTGACCACGTCCGCATGGAGCTCTCCGACCTCTCCCAAAATCATCAGCGCCGCAGCCGCCTTGCCTACGACTTTGTCCGCAACGGAAGCTCCTTTCAGGAAATCGGAATCTTCCCGCAGCAGGGCATACAGGTCGGCCACACCGCGTCTGTCGAAAGTTCTGACTTCTCCGTTGGAAACGACTAAAGAATGTTTCCCTTCATGCAGTAATCGGATGATATCTTCCAACATAATGTTTCAGAAACTATATTCGTCGAATGAGTTTGGCGGGATTGCCCGCGACAAGGGTATTCGGCTCCACATCGTGCGTGACGACACTGCCGGTTCCACAGTCTGTTTTGGTGCTTTCGACGGATTACTGAAAGTAAGTAGGCTCATAAGTATCAATACTATCTGTTTCATGTCATTTTAATTTGGCATATTCTTCATCACCGACAGGTTCCAGCCATTCGGTACTGTTGTTCTCACCGGGCACTTCGATGGCTAAATGCGAGAACCAGCTGTCGGGAGCCGCCCCGTGCCAATGTTTCACGCCTGCCGGAATATTGATAGCATCCCCGGAATGTAGTTCCACCGGCTCTTTGCCCCACTCCTGATAGTAGCCGCGACCGCCCACGCATACGAGTGTCTGACCGCCGCCTTTCGTTGCCTTGTGCACATGCCAGTTGTTGCGGCAGCCCGGCTCGAAAGTCACATTTACCACGGGGACTCCGTCCGTTACCACGGGAGCCGTGTAACTTTGACCGATGAAATACTTGGCATAGGCATCGTTGGGTTTCCCCACGGGGAAAATGATAGTTTGCGCGTAGCTTCGAGCGAACCTGCCGCCACGCTGTCTGCATTACCGCCGGTCCAAACCTCTTTTGCCATACGGAAAGCCGCCCACGCTTTCGGCCAGCCCGCGTAGAATGCGGCATGGGTGAGTATTTCGGCTATCTCGGTTCGGGTCACTCCGTTCTTCTTCGCCGATTCGAGATGGTACTTGAACGAGGAATCGGTCAGTCCCTGCGACATCAGGCCACTACGGTTACGATGGAACGGTCGCGGAGCGAAAGCAGATTGTTCCGGCTCCATACTTCCCCGAAAAGAATATCATCGTTCAAACGTGCAAATTCGGGGGCAAATTCTCCGAGCGCATCGCGTCCGGCAGTCTGTTGGATTTTTATTTGTGATTTTGCCATGATCGGAAAAATTAAAGTCAATAATAAAGCTAATGATGCTACTTTTGTTTTCATACGATATGATTTTTAGTTCGACATTTCCAAGACAACCGACAGAGCTTTCCTGTTTCCGATACAAAAGTACAGGTATTATTCCACAGTAGCTTTGCTGTAAGGCTCAAATATGCGAAACAGATAAAATATTTTTTGTACTCTTGACCTTGCATGGCAGCAGTCGCCTTACTGTTATTATAGAAATAATATGCTCTTTTTCTTTATCTGTCATATACAGACAGATAAAGAGTTATTTGAAAGCATGAGGAATATGGTGGTTCTAAACAGTTTGCCTTTTTCTTATCCGTTGCCCGTTCTCATGTGAGTTTCATATAGGTTACTGATAGTCATATAAAATACTTCAGACGCAGACGCGGCAGACGCAGGTCCTTTTTTCTCACACACGTGCGTGTACCTATTATAGAGAAGAAAAATAAACGAGGCAGAGTGAGGAGAAGAGAAGCGCCGGAAAGAGAAAAGACGAAGGAAAAAAGATAAAAAAGACCGGCGGCAAAACCGGAAGGGATGATAAGACTTGGAAAAAAGGAAATTAAAAAAAGTTTCTGAATAACATGGCTTGCATAAGTCTTGAAATTCGCATTAAATGGTAGTATGGCATACATCGTTTCAGGGGGAGGAGCCTTTGATGAGAGATGCCGGATTTATATCGCATTATAATGTACACGCACGTGTGTGAGAAAAAAGGACCTGCGTCTGCCGCGTCTGCGTCTGCGTTGGAAGTAGCTTCCGTCTTCTTGGGCATCTGCCGTTTTTTGTCTGTATTGTTCATGTTATGGGAACAGACGGGAGAGCTGAAAGATTTAAATCTTGCGGCGGTAAGATTATAGATCTTATACCTGAAAGATTATAAATCTTTCCCGGTAGCAACAGGTATGCCGTAAGTTCTTTTTTTAATAAATTATGGGAAACAAAAGATAAAAGCTGCGTTCTTTCAACCATTATGCCGATAAAATTGTTTAAATTTGCAGGAATACTTGTACAGACACTCAATGAAGAAAAAACAGCTTCGTTGGACATTGTGGACGATAGCATCTCCGTTCATTCTGTTCATCATTTTATGTATATTGATTTATTTGCCACCCATTCAGAACTTTCTGGTGGACAAAGCTGCTGTATATGCCTCGGAAGCTACCGGTATGAATATCTCCGTGGGACGTATCTCTTTGTCTTTTCCGTTGAATTTGGTGGTGACCGATGTAGATGCCGCTTCCCCGCATAAGGATACGTTGCTCAGTGTGCGCCGCCTGCAAGTGAATGTGCAGTTGCTGCCACTGCTGAAAAAGCAGGTGGAAGTGGATGGCATATCCCTGCAAGGAGCCACAGTGAATTCTAATGACTTGATACATGGCATGAGGTTGAACGGTACTTTGGGGGAATTGTTCATCTCCAGCCATGGAGTGGCGCTGGACCCCGAAACTGCCATCGTTAACAAAGTCTTGTTGAAAGATACGGATTTATCTCTCTGCCTGAATGACACCGCTGCGGCCGATACGGCTGCAAGCGACCCCACCTATTGGAAAATAATATTGCAGGATATTGATTTGCAGAATGTATCCTTTGCACTGGATATGCCTTTGGACAGCTTGTCATTGGCGGCTTCGCTGGATAATGCCACACTGCGCGACGCTGATAGACTTGCATAAATCGGCCTATTCGCTGCAAACTTTCCGGATAAAGAACGGGCGCGTGCGCTATGACAGCGGGAGGCCGAGTGCCACCGCATCTGCCGACAGCTTGTCCGCCGGACTGGATCCGTCCCATATTGCCTTGACGGATATCGGTGTGAAGCTGGACTCCCTGTACTACGAAGGCAGGAATATGAAAGCCGTCATCAGTCAGTTTGTGCTGAAAGAGCGTTCGGGGGTGGAGATCGTTCTACCGAAGGGCGGCTGGTATCCAATGACAAGGTGCTGCGTGTGCCTTCATTGAAACTGGAAACCCGGGATTCTTATCTGGAACTGAATGCTGCGATGGATTGGGATGCCTTGGATTTCAAGAAGGAAGGCTTGGTGTCCGCACGCCTGATGGCTGATATCGGAAAACCGGATGTGGTGAGATTCATGGGAAGTATGGATGAAAAGTTTATCCGGAAATATCCTTCCGAACCCCTGCGCATCCGTACAGGGATTGACGGGGATTTGAACAAACTGAAACTGACCACTCTTACCGCAGAACTTCCCGGTGCATTGGAACTGTTCGCCAAAGGTGAGCTGACTAGCCTGACGGACAGCTTGCTGCGTGGAGGAGATATCACGCTGCAAGCTGAAACCAAAGATTTGAAGTTTATCTCCACGTTGGCCGAAGGAATAGAAATTCCATACGGAACGCGCTTGGAGGGTAAATTTACGATGGCGGGCCCTAAAATGGGCACGGACCTGTTGCTGATGCAGCCTGAAGCGCACGCGGTGGCTGCGGCCGACACTATTCCTATAACAGTTTATAATGACAGCATCTCCGTGGCGGATGATTTCAAGATGGAACGGGCGGCCCGTCTGTTTGCCAAATACGACTTGTCGCGTGACAGGTATGAGGCAGACTTGGCTGTCAATCATTTTGACTTGCACCAGTTTATGCCAGCCGATTCTTTGTACACCCTGTCCACCCGTCTGAAAGTGGAGGGGGAAGGTTTTGACTTTTTCTCCCCCCGTACTTATTTCAATGCAAAGGGCGGTATAGACCGTTTCCATTATGGCAGTTATCATTTGACAGGAATCTCACTGGCTGCCGGACTGGAGAAATCGAAGGTACATGCTTCACTGGCAGTGAAAAACTGGACCATGGATATCAAGGCGCATCTGATGGTATCTTAAAACCTCATGATGTTTCGGGCAACTTGAAAATGGATGTGGCTCATTTGGATTGGCAGGCGCTTCATCTGATGGATACCCGTTTTCAGACCTCCCAGCACTTGGGTGTCCGCTTCAGCAGTGATCTCAGAAAAAGGTATGCCGTAGAGGCCGAGATGACAAATGCCACGATTGTCACTGCCAAACGTACTTCCCATTCCAAGGACCTGTTTGTCGGATTCAGCACTTCCAGAGATTCTACTTCTGCTTATTTACGTGCAGGTGACCTTGATCTGAGCCTGGAAGGAGCAGGGCACATTGAATCTATTTCCGGCAGGGCGGAGATGCTGATGAAGAAACTGACGGAACAATGGAATAGTAAACATATTGAGCAGGAAGAACTTCGGGAATTCCTTCCGGGGCTTTGCCTGAGGATATCTTCAGGTCCCGATAATCCGATAGCCAATTACCTTTCTATGATGGGGTTGTCATACGGCCGTTTGTTTATGGATATGGATTCATCTCCGACAGAGGGATTGAACGGAGAGGCTTATTTATATGGATTGCGTACGGACAGTCTGGTGTTGGATACGATCTATCTGGACGTGCAACAAGACATGAATGGAATAAACCTGCTGAGTGGAGTGGTAAATGGGCCTAAACCGGGGCAGGAAGCGTTTGACGTGACTTTGGAAGGAAATATAGGAAATAATAATGCCAGTTGTTGGTGCAGTATCTTAATGCCCGTAAGGAACAGGGGGTATATATGGGCGTGACGGCCGACTTGCGCCGTCACGGCATACGCATGAAGGTCTTTCCGGAACACCCCACGCTGGTATACCCGTCCTTTTACCGTAAACAGGGATAATTATATTTATCTGGCGGATAACGGGCGGATTCATGCTAATCTGAATTTGCATGACGACCAAGGCTCCGGACTCAGTTTTTATACGAATCGTGAGGATACTATTGCTAAACAGGATATGACTTTTGAACTTTCACGCATTAATTTGAAAGAATTCCGGCGTATTCTCCCTTACATGCCTGATATAGAAGGTGGATAGGGGCGGAAGCACACTATATAGACTCCGGTCCGTATATGATGGTGAGCAGTGATTTGCGCGTGGACGAATTCAAGTACGAAGGTAGTGCGCTGGGAAATTGGGAATTCAGCGGGGTGTATCTGCCGGGTGAGGAGAAAGATCATCATCTGGACGCTTACATACGCTGTGATGGCAAGGAAATAGCTCATTTGGGAGGTATCTATCTACCTGCTGCGGAAGGGACAGGAAGTCTGAGTGCGGATATGGCTTTTGAGCATTTCCCGCTGAATGTTGTCAATCCGTTTGTTCCCGACCGTATGGTGGAACTGAACGGGGATATTGACGGAACTTTATCCATGAAAGGGGATCCTGCCAAGCCCTTGCTGAATGGGGAACTGGCATTGGACTCTGTGACATTCTTCATGCCGGAGATGTCTGCCATGTTCCGTTTTGACAATGAACCGGTGCAGGTGGTGAACAGTAAGATGATGTTCAAGGATTTTGATATATTCACCAAAGGGAAGACCCCTTTTACGATTAATGGAGAGGTGGACTTCTCGGATTTGGAACGGACGGCGGTGAACCTTAAAATGCATGCCGAGAATTATGAGTTGCTGAATGCTCCCCGTACCAAGCGGGCTATGGTTTACGGCAAGATGTATGTGGACTTTAACGCAACGCTGCGCGGTCCTGTGGAGGAACTGGTGATGCGGGGGAACATGAACATATTGGGGAAAACCAATGTGACCTATGTCCTGAAAGACTCTCCCTTGACGGTGAACGACCGTTTGGGGATATGGTGACTTTTGTCAATTTTAACGACACAACCTCGGTGGAAGAGTCCTCTGTCCAGCAAATCTCTTTGGGAGGGATGGATGTGGCCATGACCATGCATATAGACCAGGCGGTGCAGGCACGTGTGGATCTGGTGCCGGACGGCTCCAACTATATGTTGCTGGAAGGGGGCGGAGACTTGTCATTCCAGTACACTCCTCAGGGGGATATGTTGCTGACCGGGCGTTATTCCTTGATGAGCGGGGAGATGAAATACCAGATTCCGATTATTCCGCTGAAGACTTTTAATATTCAAAATGGCAGTTATGTGGAGTGGACGGGAAATATCATGAATCCGCAACTGAACATTACCGCGACTGAAAGGGTTCGTGCTTCGGTGGGCGAGGATGGAAAGACTTCGCGTATCGTCGGGTTTGATGTAGGGATCGCTTTGAGCCAGAGTCTGGAGAATCTGGGGCTGGCGTTTACCCTTTCGGCTCCCGAGGATGCGTCTGTGCAAGACCAGCTGAATGCCATGTCGGTGGAGGAACGGGGAAAACTGGCTGTCACCATGCTGGTGACCGGAATGTATATGGCTGAAGGAAACTCTACGGGAGGATTTAATGTGAATAATGCCTTGAACTCATTCTTGCAGAGCGAAATCTCGAATATTGCCGGAAAAGCACTTGATATCAATGTGGGCATGGAAACGGTGGATGATGCCGATAGCGGCGGGAAACGCACGGATTATAACTTCCAGTTCGCCAAACGTTTCTGGAATAACCGATTCCGTATAGTGGTAGGCGGTAAAGTGTCTACCGGAAGTACGGTACAGCAGGATGAAACCTTTATTGATAATGTATCCATAGAATACCGCCTGGACAACAGCGGTACCCGGTATGTCAAGCTCTTCCACGACAAGAATTATGAGAGTGTGCTGGAAGGTGAGATCATAGAGACCGGTGTGGGTATTGTGCTTCGCAAGAAGATGAGCCACCTGGGCGAACTGTTTATTTTCAAGTCTAAGAAGAAAAAATGATCGTTGGAGATATGGAGAGAAAACATAACATAAACCTGCTTCTATTATCGGTATTGTTGCTGGTGACAGCTGCCTGCTCTACTACTAGGAACTTGCCGGAAGACGAAACGCTATATGTCGGTGTGAAAAATATGGAGATTCTGAATGAGGACAAGACCCCTGCCGGTGTCCAGACCTTGGAAGAGGTGGAGGCTGCTTTGTCTTATCCTCCCAATAATGCCATTCTGGGAAGCAACTCCTTGCGTTTTCCCATTCCTTTCGGTTTGTGGATATACAATGATTTTGTGAAATACCAGGATAAAAAGGGGGTGGGGCATTGGATCTTCAACAAGCTGGGGTCTACTCCGGTGTATTTGTCTACGGTGAATCCGGAAACCCGTGTGAAGGTGGCCACCAATCTGTTGCATGATTATGGCTTTTTCAATGGTGCTGTGACTTATTCTGTAGACTCGTTGAAGAATCCTCGGAAAGCCAAGTTAAGTTATAAGATTGATATGGCGAACCCTTATTATCTGGACTCTGTCATGTATCTGAAATATCCTCCTCGCGCCGATAGTCTGATCAGGGCTGCTTATGACCAGAGGGTATTGCATAAAGGAGATAATTTCAGTGTATTGAAACTGGAGGAGGAACGCCAGCGGCTGAGTACCCTTTTCCGTAACAATGGTTATTATTATTTCCGTCCTGAATTCATTACTTTCCGTGCGGATACCTTGCGCAAACCGGGAATGGTCAGTTTGCAGGTTGTCCCGAAAGCCGGAGTGCCTGCCGATGCGAAAAAACCTTATTATATAGGGAATACCTCTGTTTATCTCACCGGATATAAAGGGGAGGAACCTACTGATTCCATCGTCTTTCCGGGAATGACTTTACACTATAGCGGTAAGAAACCCGGTATCCGCCCCGGAGTATTGGCTAAGCGCTTCTTTTACCAGAAAGGGCAGCTTTATTCTCAGGCCCGCCAGAATTTTACGCAGGAAGCCTTGGCGCGTCTGGGCATTTTCAAATTTGCCGAGTTCCGCTATGCCCCGCAAGATACATTGCCGGGGTGTGATACGCTGAATGTGCGGATGAATGCTACATTCGATTTGCCGTATGACGGAGAACTGGAATTCAATGTGACTACCAAAAGTACGGATCAGACTGGTCCCGGAGCGATTTTCAGCCTCTCGCGGAAGAATTTCATGCGTACAGCCGCCACGCTTTCTTTCCAGTTGAAAGGGTCATACGAATGGCAGACCAATTCTACGGCGGATGGGAACAGTTCTAAATTGAATTCATACGAGCTGGGAACTTCTTTCTCATTGGAGTATCCTCGCCTGGTGTTGCCGTGGATGAGTAAAAAATGATGCGCTCACGATTTCCGCAGCATACCTCGTTTAAGTTGTATGCCAGTCAGTTGAACCGTGCCCGTTTCTTTAAAATGCTTTCTTTCGGTGGAACGGTGTCATACGATTTCCAGCCTTCGCGGGTATGGAAACATACGGTGACTCCTTTCAGACTGGCATTTAATACGTTGCAGCATACTACTACACGTTTTGATACGATAGTGGACAAGAACCGGAGTTTGAAGATCAGTTTGGGAAATCAGTTTATTCCGGCTATGAGTTATACGTTTACGTATGATAACGCCCCGTTGAAGAAACGCAATAATTTATGGTGGGAGACGTCCTTTACTTCGGCTGGTAATCTGACTTCGTTGGTGTATGCTGCTTTTGGGAAAGGATTCAAGGAAACAGATAAGAAGTTATTGAACAGTCCTTATGCGCAATTCCTGAAAATGACATCCGAAGTGCGTTGTTTGTTTAAAGTCGGAGAGAAACAGCATATAGCCACTCGTTTGATGGGGGGGATTTTGTATGCATACGGGAACCAGACTGTAGCGCCCTACAGCGAGCAGTTCTATATTGGGGGAGCTAACAGTATCCGTGCGTTTACAGTGCGCTCTATCGGCCCCGGTTCTTATCGTCCCGAAGATAAACAGTATGGTTATCTGGATGAGACCGGAGATGTGAAGCTGGAAGCGAATGTGGAATACCGTTTCCCTATCCTGGGTGATTTGTACGGGGCAGCTTTTCTGGACGCGGGAAATGTGTGGCTGCTGCGTGAGCAAAAGAATGAGGAAGGTGAGAATATACGCCCCGGCGGTTTGCTTACTCTTCGTAATTTTGCTAAAAGTGTAGCTTTGGGTACTGGGGTGGGGTTGCGTTATGACCTTACTTTCCTGGTGATCCGCCTGGATCTGGGTATTGCTCTTCATGATCCGTATGACACCGGCAAGAAAGGATATTATAATATTCCTAAGTTTAAGGATGGACTGGGGATTGCACTTTGCTATCGGCTATCCTTTCTAGAAATAGGGCTTGATTTGCGTCAAAAGGAGGGAAATGATTGATTTATGCTCGAATTTGAATGGAATGTAGCTTTTTTCCTCCGTATTATTTTGTAGCTTTGTACCATCAAATATTCAATTTTAAATAAATAAACTATGAAACCAACTTTATTTTTATTGGCGGCTGGTATGGGCAGCCGTTACGGAGGATTGAAGCAATTGGATGGTCTGGGTCCTAACGGCGAAACTATTATGGATTATTCTATTTATGACGCTATCAACGCTGGTTTTGGAAAACTGGTCTTTGTTATCCGTAAAGATTTTGAACAAGATTTTCGTGAAAAGATTATTTCTAAATATGAAGGTCATATTCCTTGCGAACTGGTATTCCAGGCTTTAGACAATCTGCCGGAGGGTTTTACTTGTCCTGCGGAGCGTACAAAACCTTGGGGAACTAACCATGCTGTCATGATGGGAGCTGATGTGATACAGGAACCGTTTGCGGTGATCAATTGCGATGACTTCTATGGCCGTGACTCGTTCCAGGTAATGGGCAAGTTCCTTTCTGCACTGCCCGAAGGTGCTAAAAACACGTATGCTATGGTGGGCTTCCGTGTAGGAAATACATTGAGCGAGAGTGGAACGGTATCCCGCGGCATCTGTGGAACCAATGCGGATCATTTGTTGACTTCCGTGGTAGAACGTACCAAAATTCAGCGCATAGACGGAGAAGTGAAGTATATTGACGACAATGGCGAATGGACAGCTACCCCTGACACAACTCCGGTGAGCATGAACTTCTGGGGCTTTACTCCTGATTACTTTGCTTACAGCAAGGAATTCTTTAAAGCATTCTTGAGTGATCCTAAAAATATGGAAAACTTGAAGAGTGAATTCTTTATTCCGCTGATGGTGGACAAGCTGATTAATGACGGTACTGCTACCGTTGAGGTATTGGATACTACCAGCAAATGGTTTGGAGTAACTTATCCTGAAGACCGTCAGAGTGTGGTTGATAAGATCCAGGCATTGGTGGATGCCGGTGAATATCCTGCGAAATTATTTAAGATGAGAGGTAGTGTGGTCACACTTATATAATTTACTTTCGGGGGCTGTCCGTTTTTTTCGGACAGCCCCGTTGGATTACTATTTCTTATCTTCTGTTTTTATTATTGCATCTTGTATTCGCTGGGAGATAACCCGGTATGGTGCTTAAAGTATTTGCCAAAAAAGGAAGGTTCGGGAAATTCATAAAATAGGCTACTTCCTGAATAGACATGACGGAATATTTCAACAGCGCTTTGGCTTCCAGTATCACATATTCGTCAATCCACTCTCCGGCAGTTTTTCCGCTTACTTTCTTTACTACGGTGGAGAAATGTTTGGGACTCAGGAATAATTGCTCCGCGTAAAAGTCTACGCGTCTTTCTTTGCGGTGATGTTCAGTCAGCAGATTAATGAATTGATTAAATAATACTTCTTCTCTTTTCAGTGATTTCGGATTTTCAGAAAGGAATTCCGGCTGTCTTCTATGAAGAATAGAACCTATCTTGTATAAATAGGCTCCCATCAGCCTACGTACGATTTCTGTTTTGAAGTTATCGTTCCGGCTTACTGTTTCTTCTATGAGTTGATAGAAGGATTTCAGTTCCTGCACTTCTTCTTCTGTCAAATGGAATTTGGGATTCTCTTTCAATGAGATGAAAAATGGCATGAAACTGTTCAGGTTGATATACATCTCTTTTAAGAAATCAGATGATATTAAAAACATTTGTGACAAATGAATGCCCGGTGATAACATGGACTGTAGAATATCGCCGGGAGCGCAAATAATCAGATCGTTTTTCTCAATGTCGTATTCCCGTAAATTGATATTGACTTTGGCAGAGCCTTTTTCACGGATAGAGATAATGATTCCATCCAGCCGTAATGGGTATTTAAAGATGGGGTTCATATTCTCGGGGATGTAATGTTCGCTTCTATCCATTACAAAATCATTGTTAATCCCTTTTAAACAGGGATTCATCTGTCGGATACGGGCTATGGATATATTTCCTATTTCATGTTCCATATTTCTTAATTTTGCCCCAAATGTAATAAAATCAAAATCAATAATTCCATTCTTTTTTCTCATAATATTATTTTTTAAATGAAATTGACGGATGTGAATACAGAAGAGCTTGATGGCAGAAAATCTTAATTCTATTTAAAAGGGTGAGGTTGGCAAACTGTTTGTACATAATAACATGTATATTTAACAACAAAATTATAAAGAACAAAACTATGTCAATGTATTGGATCTTATTTATTGGAATCGCGGTAATCAGCTATATTGTACAGAATAGTCTGCAAAGCAAGTTTAAGAAATACTCGAAGATGCCTTTGGCTAGTGGTATGACAGGAAAGGATGTGGCTGAAAAAATGTTACATGATAATGGTATTTATGATGTGCGTGTAACCAGCACTCCGGGTATGCTGACCGATCATTATAATCCGGCAAACAAAACGGTGAACCTTAGTGAAGGGGTATATGGAAGTAACAGTGTAGCTGCTGCGGCAGTTGCCGCCCATGAATGCGGACACGCCGTGCAACATGCGCGTGCATACGCTCCGCTAAAGATGCGCTCGGCTTTGGTACCTGTGGTGCAGTTCTCATCTTCTATTATGACTTGGGTGTTACTGGCAGGTATTTTGATGGTGAATACTTTCCCGCAGTTATTATTGGCAGGAATTTGTCTTTTTGCCATGACTACTCTTTTCAGCTTTATTACGTTGCCTGTTGAGATCAATGCCAGCCAGCGTGCGTTGGTATGGTTGAGCAAGGCCGGAATTACCAATTCATATAACCATCATGCGGCAGAGGATGCGTTGCGTTCGGCTGCTTATACCTATGTGGTTGCGGCACTTAGTTCGTTGGCTACACTGATTTACTATATAATGATTTATATGGGACGTCGCGACTAAGACTTATAAGGGAAATATATTTTTATTATAGAAGGCTGCTTGCGGGCAGCCTTTTCTAGTTATATTTTGATTAGTTTCGAAATAATTTTTGTTTTAATCTCTTTTTCTTTTCGTTTTAATTTGTATTTTTGCCCTGTCAGCAAAATGAGATAATACCTATGAAAAAACAATTACTGATCTTTTTAACAATTTGTTGTTTCCCGTTTATGCTAAATGCACAAATGCCGGAACGTACTCCCGAGAATATTGCAAAATACAAAGAATTGTGCCGTGCTCATATTTATAAAGATATGAAAGGCATGTATCGTGAAGCCGGAGGAGCTTTAGTCTTTCCATTCCTTGCTCCGGGAAGTAATCAATACTTGGATATGCTATGGGATTGGGATTCTTGGTTGAGCAACATCGCTCTGCGTCAAATCTTATTAGAGAACGGCACGGAAAAGGATAAGCAGGAGGCCCTGAAGTACGAACAGGGATGCATCCTCAATTCCTTGCACTATGGAGGTATGGACGGTTGGATTCCTATCTGGATAGAACGGAATGCCCCTAGCCGCGAAGAGATGTTGAAAACACGGAACCCTTGGAAAAGCAATATGCACAAACCTACATTGGCACAACATGCCGCCTTTATTGTCCGCAATATGAACGGGGATGCGGAGTGGTTGCGCGATGATTTTTATACGTTGCAGGCATTTGTCTGTAAATATTTGAATTTTCATCGTCACAAGGCGACCGGGTTATTCTATTGGGAAACTGATGAGGCTATCGGAGTTGATAATGATCCCAGTACTTTTTATCGTCCTCAAGGCAGTTCGGATCCATCTTCTTGAACGCGTTGATGTATCGCGAATTACAGGCTATGGCATACTTGGCCGGCTGTCTGAATTTGGATGATATAGCAGTTTCCTTTGAGAAAGAAGCGGCGGTATTGAAAGGAAAGGTACAAGAACATTGTTGGGACCCGCGTGACCGTTTTTATTATAGTGTGGATTTGAATCTGCTTCCGGTGGAGAAACCGGATATAAAGGGGCTGTACCCGGGACAATTGTTTCTGCACGTAGGCAGCCGCGTGATTATGATTGTTTGATTCAGCGTCTTAGTGTGTGGAGCGGATTTATGGCGATGTGGGCTGAAATAGCCACTCCGGAGCAAGCAAAGGAAATAGTGCGGATTCATTTTCATGATACTTGCTCCTTTAACGCTCCGGCGGGAATCCGTACTTTGTCTCCTTTGGAAAAAATGTATAATGTACGTGCCAGTGGGAATCCGTCTTCCTGGCAAGGTCCGGTTTGGATTAATGTGAATTATCTGGTCTTTCGTGGATTGGTGAAATATGGATTTACGGAAGAGGCCCGGGAATTGGCGGAAAAGACCATTTTGCTTTTGGGACGTGACTATGAACGTTTCGGGGCATTACATGAATATTATCTGCCTGATAATGGTGAGCCGGTATTGAATAAAGGTTTTCAGAACTGGAATTTACTGGTGTTGAATATGGCTGCATGGTTGGATGGGAAACCGTTCGTTACTGAATTCTAGGTATGAAGCTGCCTCTTGACATAGAGCGGGAATTAATTCGGAAACTTATAAATGGAGACAAGATTGCTTTCAGCCATCTTTTCTCTTTTTATAAGTCCCAGGTCCTTTATTATTGTGTCCATTTTGTCAAGGATAAAGAGATAGCTGAGGATATAACACAAGATATTTTTTTGACCGTTTGGGAAAGAAGGAAGATATTCGGATTGAGCAGTCTTTTTCCGCTTTTCTTTATACTATAGCAAGAAATCGTATTTACGATATATTTCGTTCTCTGTCTGCCCGATCTGTGCTATACGAAAAACTGATGGAACAGGCCATTGATTATGTAGATGATGTAGAGAAGAGTCTGGAAGAAAAGAATATTCAGGAATTGATTGCACAGCTTTGGAGCAGTTGAGTCCGCGCCAACGGGAGATTTTCGAATTGAGCCGGAATAGAGGACTGTCTCATAAAGAAATAGCTGAACAACTTGGTTTGTCTGTTTATACCGTGCAAGATCATATAAAAAATGCATTAGAGAAAATTCGTGCTTATCTGATCCCTTTCATAAGTGCCTGTCCAATACTTGTAAGCCTAATCATATTAAAATACGTTAAACCATAAGATTCCTATCCCCACCTTTTGCTTTTGATTCGTATCCTTTATAGAGAAACGAAAGAAATGCATAATGAAAGAAAAACAAAAGATACATTATTCGGTTTGGAAAAGATTTGTTGACGGTATTTATACCTGTAAGGATATTGAGGAGCTGTTGGCAGACAAAAAGACAGACCGGTCAAAAGACTTTGATGAAGCTTCTGCTTGTTTATGGAAAACTGGTGAGGAAGAGTCTTCATCCTCATGGGAGGAATGGATTTCCAATGAGCGTCAGGCACTTCAAATTATCAGCAATTACGAGGACAGGCGTCGGAGTCAATCTATCTATTTAGTAAAAAATGGGGGAGCATTGCTGCGGCTGTATTGCTTTGCATCGTTTTGAGCGTAGTTTATTTTGCTAATCCGGCAGACATGAAGGTTGCTCAATATGAAATACACGTACCTTATGGTAAAAGACAAAAAGTGGTGCTCCCTGACGGGACAAAAGTGATCTTGAATGCAGGCTCTTATATGAAATATCCGAGGCAGTTTGGAAAAGAAGACCGTTACGTTCATTTCAAGGGAGAGGCTTATTTTGATGTAGCTAAAAATAAAGACTGTCCTTTCATTATTCAAAGTCAGGATTATAAAATACGTGTTTTGGGTACTACTTTTAATCTGAATAATTATGAAGATAGTGAGGAACTGCAACTGACTCTATGCACAGGAAAGGTGCTGATGAATTTCGGCGAAGAACAATTGAAACTGACTCCCGGAGAGCAATTGGTATTGGATAAAACCAATATGCATCTGGAACGTGAGCATGTGAATACTCAAAATTATATGTTGTGGATGCAGAACAAGTTATACTTTAACCGTACTCCGATACAAGAAGTGACGAGGAGGTTGGAACGGTGTATAACTACACTATACAATTGGACTCAAGTTTTGTCTTTAATAATTTTCTTTCAGGTACGCATGATAATAGGAGTTTGGAGGCGGTTTTGGAGTCCATTCGCTTGGCTACGGGAATTAAATACAGGAAAGAAAACAATTCGTATATTCTATATAAATAATACCTTAATAATTAAATAATCAAGATCTATGAAACAACATGCGAAGAGGGCTTCGTGGGCCCGAGTATTGCTTGTACCGACCTTGTTGCTAGGTTCGGCATCTATGGCTGCTTTCCCTGTGCATGCAGCACAAGTTGAATTGAATCAGACTGTTACATTGCAGATGCGTAAAGTAAAATTGGCTGATGTGTTCAAGAAACTGAGTAACCTTTCCGGTTATGAGTTTTTCTATGATGAGAGTGTTGTCCAAAAGTATAATATGATTGATATTGATTTGGACAATGTAAGTTTCGACCAGGCTTTAGAGCAAATCAGGAAACAAACTAGTCTGCAATTGAGCAAGGTGAATAATACCATTGTGGTGAGTCTTGCCAAACAAGTACTGGCATCTTCCGGTAAAGTACAGGCTTCCAGGCATAGAGTCACCGGTAGAGTAACCGATGCTAATAATGAACCGCTGATTGGGGTAAGTATAGTTATTCAAGGAAATAGCGGAGGAACTATAACGGATATTGACGGACGTTATACGTTGGAAGAAGTGGATGCCGATGCCACTTTGGTCTTCTCTTACATCGGTTATGTTCCACAGAAAATAGTTGTCGGAAATCAGCAGATATTGAATGTACAAATGAAAGAAGACAACCAGACTTTGGAAGAAGTCGTAGTAATAGGTTATGGTGTGCAAAAGAAAAGGGATATGACCGGTTCCATTGCTTCTATTAAAAGTAAGGATATCACAGCTATTCCTACTACCAATGCCTTGGAGGCATTACAAGGAAAAGTAGCCGGACTTGATCTTACAAACTCTTCGGGGCAAGCAGGAAGCACACCTAATTTTACGATCCGTGGAGAGCGTTCATTGACGGCTAGTAATGCTCCGTTGATTCTTGTGGATGGTATTGATTATGGTACCTCGCTAGATATAAATCCCACTGATATAGAATCTATTGAAGTGTTAAAAGATGCCTCTTCTACAGCTATTTATGGAACACGGGGTGCGAATGGTATTATTATGATTACGACTAAAAAGGGAAAAGAAGGAAAGTCAAAAGTATCCTTTAATGCTTTTGTTTCTTCTACCATGATAACTGATTATCCTGATATCATGGATGCTGAAGAATATGCCCAATACAAAAGAGAGGCCTATCGGGACAGAACAACAGGAAAATACGCAGAGGATGCTGCTGTATTTGCTCCTGAAGAACTGACTTATCTGGAAAAAGGATATGATACGAACTATCGTGACATGTTGATGCACAACGGATTTAACCAAAATTATGAGGTGTCTGTATCCGGGGGCAATACGAAAACCAAACATAATATATCTTTGGGTTACAGAAGCGAAGAGGGACTCTTTAAGGATGATAATTATAAACGGTATAATGCCCGTGTAGCACTGGACCATCAATTGTTTGACAATGTGCAGGTAGGGACAAACATTATCTATGCCTATGTAGATAAGAATAATCGTTATAGTCCGCTGAATATGGCTAATAAAATTGTTCCTATCTCGAAACCTTATGATGAGGAGGGGAATTTAGTGATGTATCCGTCTCCCGGTTATAATACTCAGATGAATCCGTTGATTGACGATCAGGAGGGCATGCGTGTGGATAATACCATCCAGGAGCGTTTCTTCGGCAGCTTGTACCTGAACTGGAATATCACCAAGGATATTTTATTCCGTACAACGCTGGGATTGAACTCAGTGAATGTGCGTAGAGGCTTTTTCTGTGATAAGAACTCGTTGCAGGGAAGTGGCAAGGATTCACAATCCTATAAAGAGCACACCATGACACGTAATCTGACATGGGAGAATGTGCTGACTTATTCAAAGGACTTCTCTGATATCCATAGTTTGCAGGCAATGGTTGGAACCAGTACGATTCTCAACTCTAAAGAATATACCTATGCAGGTGGAAAGGGACAAGTATATGCTGATAACTGGTTCCATAATTTGTATTCCAATGAAAAAGAAATCACTATAAAGAGTTCACTGGTCGATCAAAATCTGGCTTCCTTCTTTGGGCGTGTTAATTATAAATTGATGGATCGCTATATGCTGACTGCTTCTTTGCGTGCCGATGGTTCTTCTGTTTTTGCACCAGGTAAGAAATGGGGCTACTTTCCGTCTGTAGCACTGGCCTGGCGTATCAATGAAGAGAATTTCCTGAAAAATGTGGATGCTATTTCAAATTTAAAACTCCGGTTGAGTTGGGGACAATCTGGCCAATGTGCTATTGATCCTTATCAAACCGTTGGTTTGCTGGGTAACTCCACTTATTCGTTCAATAATGAGGGAGCTTATGGATTCTATCCTAAAACGATGTCAAACAAGGAACTGACTTGGGAAACTACCACGCAGTATAACCTTGGTCTGGATTTCGGATTTTTTAATAATCGTATTTCAGGTAGTATTGATATTTACAAGGCAGAAACCCGGGATATTTTAATGAATCGTGTAATTCCATCTATTAACGGTTATGCTTCGGTTATGGAAAATATCGGTAAGACTGAAAGTACTGGTGTTGATTTGACACTGAGCACGGTTAATATTCAAAACAAGAACTTCTCCTGGTTCTCAGATTTCTCATTGTCACACAATAGGGAAAAAATAAAAGAACTTGCTTCGGGACAATTAAAGGATGAGGCGAATGCTTGGTTTGTAGGAGAACCTTTCAAAGTGTTTTATGATTATAAGAAAGAAGGTATCTGGCAATTGGGTGAAGAGGCTGCCGCTGCTGCCAATGGACAGGAACCGGGTGATATAAAGGTACAGGATGTGGATGGTAATGGTGTCATAACGACAGATGATCGTATCATTTACAGTCAGCGTCCGGATGTAACTTTTGGTTTCAATAATACTTTTAATTATAAGGGGTTTGATTTGTCTGTATTCTTGTATGCTCGTTTGGGTCAGTGGATTGCGTATGATTATAATACTACGTATCGTATCAATGCGTTGGAAAATGGTGGAAATGTAGATTACTGGACTCCCGAGAACCCTACCAATGCTTTTCCGCGTCCTAATAAAAGTAAGAGTTATACACAGGTTACTTACTATTCAACGTTGAAGTATGAAGATGGTTCTTTCTTTAAAATACGCGATATTACGTTGGGATATACTTTCAAACCGGAACTTTTGAAACATCTCAATCTATCCAGACTCCGTGTATATGCTACAGCAAAGAATTTCTTTACTTTCAGCAAGATTGATAATTATGATCCCGAACAGGAGGAAGTATTTCTTTCCCTATGACAAAACAACTTGTATTTGGTCTGAATGTAGAATTTTAACTGGTAAAGAATGAAAATTATGAAACGAATTACATTATTATATGCATTGGCAGCTACTCTTATGGTTTGCTCGGGCTGCTCTGATTTTTTGGAAGAACACAATCGTAGTGCGGTTACTACCGAAGGTGGTTATTATGATACTGAGAAAGGTTTTGAGTCTTTGATTAACTCTTGTTATACTCTTGCGTTTTTGGGGTGGAAAGTCTGCTGCTATGGCATTCAGTGAAACGGGAACGGATATATTGGCTCCGGGCGCGGTTGTGATTATCCCGCCATTGTTTCTTATCAGAATGATTTTGATGGGACCAATCCTATCAGTAAAGAGTATTATGACCGTTTTTACAAAGCGATCAACTTTTGTAATACAGCCATCTATCATGTAAAGAATGTTCCGTTCAGTGATAAGGCACTTACCAGTAAACGAGAAGCAGAGGTGCGTTTCTTACGGGCGTATTATTATTGGATTCTGGTGGAAACATTTGGAGATACTTATTATACGGATCAGCCATCGGAGTCTATTGTTATGGCACCTAGGAAAACCTCGGTTTCAGAGATTTATACTCATATTTTTGAAGATTTGGATTTTTGTATGGATAGCCGGTTGTCTGTTGCGCAATCGGATGGAGGGCGTGTTACGATGTGGGCTGCCAAAGCTTTGAAGGCTCGTTTGCTATTGACTAGAGCAAGTGAATTGAATGATAAAGCATTGTATGAACAAGCCTATACTTTGGCAAAAGAAGTGATTGATAATGGCCCTTTTGAGTTATCAAAGGATTTGCTCAGTATTTGATATGGAAAATTCTGATGGAAATGGCAATAAGGAAGTGATTTGGTATATTGATTATTCTTCTACCAATCAGTTGTATAATCAGGAAATGGATAATGATATTATTCGTTCAGGGGGTAACCATACTCATTTGATTTTCTGTATGAAGTATGATGATCAGCCCGGTATGGTCAGAAGCATAGAATATGGTCGTCCTTTTAATCACTATATGCCGACGCGTTATTTGCTGGATTGTTATGACGAGAATATAGACCAACGTTTTGAAGTGACTTTCCGTTCGTTATGGAAGGCTAATGGAGGAAAAACCGGAGATAACTACCCTTATATGGTACAAGGGGATACTGCTATATGGATAACAAAAGATGTTGTTCCTCAGGTAAAGCGTCAGTGGGCCAAAGGACGTTATCAGATACTTGATCGGACAGATATTTATCATGAAGATGGTTCTGTAAAAAGTCAGAAACAATGTATGCCTATCTCTAAATTTGAAGACCCTACTCGTGCTACGGTGAACGAGGATCGTGGAACACGGGATGCTTTTATAATCCGTGTGGCAGAAATGTATTTAATTGTGGCGGAAGCAGGAGCAAAAGCCGGCAAGGCGGATGCGTTGGCTTATATGAATATTCTTCGTGCCCAAAGAGCTAAGGCTGGCAAAGAGGAGGCTATGAAAGTTGCTCAAAGTGACATTGAGGATATTGATTTCATATTGGATGAACGTGCTCGGGAATTGGTCGGAGAACAATTGCGTTGGTTTGATTTGAAACGAATGGGAAGTGAAATATTTATCCGTCGGATAAAAGCCGGAAATCCTGATGCCGGTAAAAATGTGAAAGCTTATCATATGTTGCGTCCATTTCCACAAACTTTATTGGACGCCATAACGAATAAAGACGAATTTTTACAAAATGAGGGATATAAATAGGCTTGTAGGAAATAGGGTGAAAAGGTAGTTAGGAAAAATGGCAGCTGTTGGTTCTTATACCAAAGTTGCCGTTTTTCTATTTTAACCTTGTATTTTATGTCTAATTGATAATTTATTCTAGGAGGAAATCTACATTTGGTTATCTTTGTACTTTGTTTGGTAAATCGATATAAAATGGAAAACACAATAAAGTTAAAATATATATGGGGCATCTTGTTGTTAGCTCTTCATTTTGTTTTTGTCAAAGGACAACCGATTTGTGTTGCACGTCAATATACTGTTAGAGATGGATTGATTCAAAGTAATCCGGCGCAGATTCTTCAAAGTCATAATGGTTTTATATGGGTTAGTACTTGGAATGGGGTAAGCCGGTTTGATGGACGCGATTTCGAGACTTTTCAGTTTGATTCTCTTTTGAACCAGCACATGCAGCGGCTGGAGAATACGGCCGACGGCAATTTATGGATGATTGCATACGATCGTCATAGCCTGTATTTATATGATATTCATGAAAATAAGCTGATTAATGTTCTGAAACAGTATGAACAACATTTTAATACTCCGTTGCAAATAGAAAATTTGTATCCTTTATCCAAAGGGATTACTTGGGTTACTTTAAATAATGGAGGATGTTTCAGAATTTCAGATAAAGAGTGTACTGTTTCTTCAGGGATTCAGTATATTACAGCTATTGATGATGTGGAACTGGGGAAAGTCAGTAGGGTCTTTGAAGATAAACAGGGAGAGGAATGGGTATTTAGTGACAAGGGAGTTAGCATATTTGGCAAGCGGACCATTAGTTCATATCCCTTTTCTATGTTCGAAACAATGGATAATCTTGTTTTTCTTGCATCACAGAATGGCAGGCTAGCCTATTATGATGTAAATACCATGCAATTCAACATCGTTCCTTTTCAAGAGAAGATTCAGCATATAAACGGAATTAAAGTGTTGAAAGATAATCAGCTGGCTGTTTTGTCTGATAAAGGTTTGTACCTATGCCGTTTCCCTGAACTGGCGATGGAGAAATATGATTTCTCTCTTCCGGGGCATGACGATGCGGCTGTGAGAAAAGTCTATCAGGATTCTAAAGGATTTCTATGGATATTTACCGGATTGCCGGGAATTATCCGGCTTGATCCGGAAACCGGAGTGAAACAATATTTGAATACTCCTTCCGGATACATGGCTTCTTCTCCGGAAAATGAACTCTTTATTTATGAAGATCCTAACGGAGTGGTTTGGACTATTCCTTATAAAGGTATATTCAGTTATTATGACGAAAAGAGCCGGGAGTTAAAAGTCTATTTTACACCGGGAAGGAATCATATACCTTATTCTCCTATTATTAAAACAACTTATGTTGACAAACAAAATAATTTGTGGATCAAATCCCAGCGCTCATTTATAAAAATGTTCTTTCCGCCTAGTCCCTATACTTATAGGGAGTTGGACAATTATTTTGATACAAAATCATTTCTGTTTGATAGCGACGAACATTTATGGATTGCAACAAAGAAAGGATTATACGTATTATGGATTCACAGAAAAACTTGCTGGGTTATTTGTCGCCTGATGGGGAACTGGCTCAAACGGAAACAGTTTTTGCAGAAGGTGGAATCTATGTCATGCTGAAGGATCAGGCGCAGACAATATGGCTTGGCAGTAAGGAAAACGGATTGTTCAGGCTTGTTCCTCGGAATCGTCCTTATCATTATGAGGTATATCATTATATGAATAATCCGTCGGATCCTTATTCCATCAGTGACAATAAAATATCATGCATTGATGAGGATCATAACGGAAGTATTTGGATTGGTACTTACGGTGGCGGATTGAATTTGGTTGAGGAAAAGGAAGATGGGGCGATACGTTTTATTCATGCGGAGAATAAATTGTCCGGTTTTCCTATTAATCGTACCAACAGTATTCGTTGTATGGTGGAGGGACCCGGTCATACTATGCTGGTGGGTACTATAGAAGGTTTGATTACTTTTTCTTCTGATTTTTCGGATTACGAAAATATTCGTTTTTATCTTAACCTTCCTCGTCCGCAGGCGGCTGACGGGTTGTGTAGTGCTGATGTGATGTCTGTTTTACGAACGACAGATGAAACTATCTATTGTTATTGTTATGGAGGTGGCCTTTGCAAGTTGGTTTCATCAAATTTATTATCTGATGAACTTCGATTCCGGTCGTTCGGCAAAGAGACATCTCCGTTGGCTAGAGCTTGATTGAAGATAAAAATCATAATATATGGATCGGCTCGGAAACGGATATCACTCTGTTTGATGTGCACGATCAGACTTTTGAGTCTTTTGGAGAAACTTTTTTCAATCGTTCTTTTAATTATAGTGAATGTCTTCCGGTTGCAGACAGGCAAGGGGATATCTTAATGGGTACAGAAGGCGGTATGCTTGTCTTTTCTCCGGATAGTATCGTTAAGCAGACTTATGAAGCTCCTATTGTAGTGACAGGTATAAAATATTCGGAGGATAATTTATCTCATGTATTGAGTGATGCGGATTATTTAGAGATTCCTACCCGGCGGAGGAATTTTACCATCTCATTTGCTGCGTTGGATTATACTAATTCCTTGGATATCGAGTATGCTTATAAGTTGGATGATAATCAATGGTATTATATAGGTAAGAAGAACTCGGTTAGTTTTGTAAGTCTTCCGGCAGGAAAATATCAATTTCAGATAAAGGCGACCAATGGGGATGGTATTTGGATGAACTCTGTGAAAACGGTTACTTTACAGGTATTACCCACCTTTTGGGAAACCGGTTGGGCTAAGGCTTTTTATATAGTTGTTGTCTTGGTGATATCTTTAGCTATCGGATATATTTTTTCTATATTTACTATTTGAAACATAAGGTAAATATGGAACAAAGATTGGCGGAAATAAAAGTACGTTCTTTTATTGATATCTCACATGAACTACGTACTCCTTTAACCCTTATATCCGGTCCGGTATCCGAAGTGTTGTCCCAGGAGCCTTTGACTTCCCGGACCCGGCATCATCTTCAATTGGTGCAGAAAAATATCAATCGTATGTTATTGCTCATTAATCAAGTATTGGATTTCAGAAAGATACAGAATAAAAAAATGGGCTTGACTATTGAATACCGGGATATCATTATCATGCTTCATAATATAATGGATAATTTCCGATTGTTGTCTGAAGAGAAAAATATAAATTTTTCTCTTCAGACAACGTTGCCTTCTGTTTTTTGTGGATAGATAGTGATAAGTTCGAGAAAATTATCTTTAACTTGCTTTCCAATGCCTTTAAGTATACACCGGATAACAAGTCGATTACCTTGATTGTGATGGAAAGCGGACAGTTTGTTTCGATTGCCGTAAAAGATGAAGGTATTGGCATTCCCAAAGATAAAGTGCCATCCATATTTGAACGTTTCACTACAGTGTCCAAGGAAAATGACATGCAGCCTTCATCGGGTATAGGGCTTTCGCTGGTGAATGAGTTGGTTAAAATGCTGCATGGGGAAATTCAGGTCGAAAGTGAAGTAAAGAAAGGAAGTGTATTCAAACTGGTTTTGCATAAGGGAAAGGAAATATATGCTCAGGATAAAAATGTTGAATATATATTGAACGACACTTCGGAAGAACAGGAAACGGTCTTGGCGGAACCGGAACAAAATGATGAAATATCTTTGCCGGACATGCCTCCGGCAACAAAAGAAACTTTAGTAAAAGTGATGGTAGTGGAGGATAATGCTGAGTTGCGTCAATTTATATGTGAAATATTGTCGGGTACTTACCGTGTTGTTGGAGTTGCCGATGGAGTGATGGCATTGGAAGAGATAGAAGAGGAAGTTCCGGATTTTATTATTACAGATATTATGATGCCGCGTATGGATGGTATTGAATTGATAAGGCACATCAAGGAGAATGTCAATACTTGTGATATCCCTATTATTATCCTTTCTGCAAAATCGTCTGTTGAGGATCGTATTCAAGGTTTACAATTAGGGATTGATGATTATATACCTAAACCTTTCAGCAGCGATTATTTAAAATCGAGAATTGAGAACTTGATCAGGCAAAGAAAAGTGCTTCAGTCGGCTTTTTTGTCAAAATATGGTGCTCAGCCGAAGAAAGAACCTTTAGAAGCCATCGCTTATCCTGTGTCGCAAATTGTTCCTTTGGATGAGCTGTTTATGCAGAAGCTGGTAGGGTTTATGGAAGAGAATTACAGTAATCCGGGACTGCGGGTTAATGATCTGGCAGAGTTCATGAATATGAGCCGTTCTGTATTCAATCGGAAAGTGAATGGTATCATGGGGATTTCTCCGATAGAATATATAAAGAATTATAGGTTGAATAAAGCGAAAAGTTTTATACAAAGTGGTATGTCTTTCTCTGAGGTTGCTTTTGCCGTCGGCTTCTCTGATCCCGGTTACTTTGGCAAGGCGTTTAAAAAAGCATTTAATCAGACTTTGACTGAGTATAAAAATAATAACTAAGTTCCGTTTTGTGCTGTTTATGAAGGTAAATAGCAAGAAAATACCTTATTGATGTAAGATTTTACCTTTGGTTCTCAAGGGTAAAATCTATCTTTGTGCTCATTGACACAGTATGAAAATGTTCCGGAAAACTTTTATGAGTATAATTTTTAAAACATGATAGGATGAGTACAATTTTATGTAATAGCTGTTTGGACGCTGTTAAGTTTTGTGGTAAAAGTAAATGCACAAGACAAAGTGGAATGTTGGGACCGGTTTGAGTTGAGTTTTAAACAGGTGACCAAAGGGAATCCTTTTGATACACGTCTTTCCGCTACTTTCATTTGTGGAAAGGAAAAGAAAACGGTGGAAGGATTTTATGATGGTGAGAATACTTATAGGATACGGTTTATGCCTGCTGTCGCCGGGGAATGGAGGTATGTTACATCTTCCAGTATAGGAGCTATGAATGGTCGGAAAGGTACATTCACAGTGATACCTGCCGGAAAAGATAATCATGGCATGGTGTTGGTGGACGGAGAACATAATTTTAAATATGCGGACGGTACCCGTTATTATCCGATGGGTACGACGGCCTATGCATGGACACATATGAAGGAAACGACTCAGGAGGCTACTTTGAAATCGTTTGGTGAAGCCGGTTTTAATAAGGTAAGGATGTGTGTGTTTCCTAAAAACTATTCTTTAGTGAAAGACGAGCCCGCGCTTTATCCTTTTGAAATGGAGAAGACGATAAAAGATAAGGAAGGAAATGAAAGGAAAGAATGGGACTTTGACAGATTTGACCCGGCTTTTTTCAGCATTTGGAGAAACGGATAGACCAACTGAACCGTTTGGGGATTGAGGCGGATTTGATCCTTTTCCATCCTTATGATAAAGGAAGATGGGGCTTTGATGCTATGTCGAATGAGGTGAATGTACGTTATATTAAATATATTACTGCGCGTTTGGCTTCTTTTAGAAATGTATGGTGGTCTATGGCAAACGAGTGGGATTATGTAAAAGCGAAAACTGTGGACGATTGGAAGCTGTTGACGAAAACAGTGGTTGAGAATGATCCTTATCGCCATTTATGTTCTATTCATGGAGCGACGGCTACTTATTTTGATTATTGGATGCCTGAATTTACCCATGTCAGCATACAAGATGAGGCACCGGTACTGAGTTCTACCGCTTCTGCTACTTTAAGAAAAATTTATCGCAAACCGGTTATATGTGATGAGGTTGGGTATGAAGGGAATCTACCTTATCGTTGGGGAAGGTTAAGTCCGCAGCAGATGACTTGCTTTATTTTGAATGGTTTGTTGGGTGGGATTTATGTCACTCACGGTGAATGTTATCAGCAGGGGAACGAACCTATCTTTTGGGCGCAAGGGGGATCTTTAAAAGGTGAAAGCTGGAAACGTGTGAAATTTTTGAGAACGATTCTTGAAGCTGCTCCCTATCCGTTGGAGATGGCAGATATCAGTCGTGACTTGGTTACTTCTACTGCTGGACCAGACTATTATCTGGTCAATATGGGAAAAGATGTGAAAGGTTTCTGGACTTTTAATCTGCCGGTAAAAAATGCAGATTATAACAAATTGCAAAAGAATAAACGGTTTAAAGTAGAGATTATTGATGTGTGGGCCATGACTGTCACGGAATATCCTGTGATATTTGAAACAACAGAGGAATTGGATTATCGTGTTTTTGATATACATCATCGGGGAGTAAGAATTCCGGATACTCCTTATATTGTTCTTAGAATAACAGAGGTGAAATGATGGGATAAGCCTTCTGACAGGAGATGATTGATTTTTTTATCATAAAAAAGGCTAATAGTTTTCGATTCTTTTTGTTTTAGCTTAAATTTGCGGTATAATTAACTCCCTAGATACACTAAAATGTTAAATACAGTAGAAGAAGGATTGGAAGATATTCGCCAGGGCAAAGTATTGATCGTTGTTGATGACGAAGATCGTGAAAACGAAGGCGATTTTATCGTTTCAGGAGAAAAGATTACTCCTGAAATTGTAAATTTTATGATTACTCATGCAGAGGGTTGTTATGTGCTCCTCTGCCACGTTCACGTTGTGAAGAACTTGGTCTGGCTCCGATGGCAGAAGAAAACACTTCATTGCTAGGTACACCGTTTACTATGTCGGTAGATTTAAGAGGGTATGGCTGTACTACGGGAGTTTCTGCTTTCGACCGTTCGTCAACAATAAAAGCTTTGGTGGCAGGAAATCTGAATCCTTCCGAGTTTGCTCGTCCGGGGCATGTGTTCCCCCTTTACGGTGCGGAAAATGGAGTATTGGAACGTAATGGACATACCGAAGCTACACTGGATATGACAAGAATGGCAGGTTTGAAACCCGGAGGAGCTCTTGTTGAAATTTTGAATGAAGATGGTACAATGGCGCGTCTTCCCCAACTAGGTGAGATTGCAGCAAAATTCGGTTTGAAAATTGTTTCCATTAAGGATATTCAGGAATATCGTAAAAAACATAACCTCTAAATCTAATAAATATGGCACTCAATCAAAGAAGAGTAAAGATATTGCATCTGATTCGTGAAGACGGGCATGCAAAAGTTCAGGACCTTAGTAAAATTTTCAATGTGACGGATGTAACGATCCGTCAGGATTTGGAAGCCTTGGAACAAATGGGGTATATCCAAAGAGAGCATGGAGGTGCGTTTCTGAAAGGAGTAGGGTCGTTTGCCAAGACCGGACAATTGTTCAATCAGACTCATTTGGAGGAAAAGAAAGAAATTGCTCAGAAAGCTATTCAGTTTATTCAGGAGGGGGACAGTATAATTCTTGATTCCGGTTCTACAACTACAGAGATCGCAAAGCTTTTAATGAATTATAAGGACCTGACAGTCATTACTAATGCTTTGAATATAGCTTTGATTTTAGGTGAGAATCATGGTATTAATCTAATTGTTACCGGAGGTGAGTTCAAGGCTCCTACACTTTCTTTGACAGGAAAAATGGCGGCCGATTCATTTAAAGATATACGCGCTAATAAATTGTTTCTAGCTACAGCTGGTATTTCTTCGGATATGAAACTGACTTATCCTAGTCTAAGTGATTTGGTCGTGAAATCTGCTATGATAGAATCTGCCAGTAAAGTGTATCTGGTGGCTGATTGTTCAAAAATAGGTGTCAGTGCTTTTGCTAGTTTAGGCTCGGTTTCATTAGCAAATGCTATTATTACAGATAGTACTATAACCGAGGAGGATTTTGAAAGATTAAAAGAATTGGAGGTCGAAGTAATCTGATTCTTACTGAAATAAAGGTAATATGGGTGATTGAGAATGTTGGAAAATACATTCTTGATCACCTTTTTTATCAACTCTGATTTTTGCTTCCCTATTTGTCCTTATTGTTTGCTTCTTTTTTATAACTGTTCTGCTGGGTACAAAAGAGACGATCGAAGAGTCTTATTTATATAGAGATATAACCTTGTTGACAGAATAAATTAATTGTTCCGGTTTATAGGTTATATGGAAATATATTGTTAATATAATCAAATTGAATTTCATTTTATTTCGTTTAATGTTGGATAATTCCGGTTGAATTCCGTTATTTGCGAAAGAATAAGAAAGTAAATGATAATAATATGCAAGTTGAAACGTTAGAATTACAATCGGAAAAGAATCGGAAACGATTGGTTGAGATTGTGTATAAAGCAAAAGCAGGCACATTGGAGGTGATCTATCGTGTCTTAACGTGCTTACAGCACTTTATTTTGATATAATGCGTGTTTGGCCGGATAAACCAAAGGAAACGAAAAGAGATCGTTTTGTAATGAGTAAGGGACACTGTGTGGAGGCTTTATATGTTACTCTTGAGGCAAAAGGCTTTATTTCTCATGAGATAACCGATACTTTAGGTGAGTTCGGGTCTATTTTGTCCGGTCATCCTACTATAGAGGTACCGGGTATTGAAGTAAATACGGGAGCTTTAGGGCATGGCTTGTCTGTAGGCGTTGGAATGGCGATTGCTGCCAAAATGGATAAAGCTGATTATAAAACGTATGTACTGATGGGAGATGGTGAGCAAGGGGAAGGTTCGATATATGAAGCTGCTATGGCAGGAAACCAATATAAATTGGATAATCTGGTAGCCATTATTGACCGTAATCGTTTGCAGATCAGCGGTACAACCGAGGAGGTCATGTCATTGGAGAGTATGCGTGACCGCTGGACTGCTTTCGGCTGGGATGTGTTGGAAATGAATGGGGATGAAATGGAAGATATCATCCGGACTTTCCATTCTATTGATTATACGAATAAAAAGCCTCATTTGCTTATCTCCCATACTACAAAAGGGAAAGGAGTATCTTATATGGAAGGCATTGCAAAATGGCATCATGGCGTGCCTACAGCCGAACAATATGAAGAGGCTGTTCGTGAGATATCCGAAAGAATTGAAAAACTAGAAAAAGAAAACAATGGCAAATAATATAATAGCGTGCAGAAAGAGCTTACAGATACATTGCTGGAGTTGGCTCGTCAGGATAAAGATATTGTGGCGGTTACAACAGACGCCAGGGGTTCTGTTACTTTGGGAGATTTTGCAAAAGAATTACCCGCACAGTTTGTAGAATGTGGAATAGCCGAACAGGATGCGGTAGGAATTTCAGCAGGTTTGTCACATAGCGGAAAAAAAGTGTTTGTATGTGGCCCGGCTTGCTTCTATGTGGCCCGTAGCTTGGAACAGGTGAAAGTTGATTTGGCTTACAGTCAGAATAATGTGAAGATATTGGGAGTGAGTGGTGGTGTCGCATACGGTGCTTTAGGGGCTACTCATCATAGTCTGCATGATATTGCCGTATTAAGAACTTTTCCGGGAATGAATATCGTTCTCCCCTGTGATGCCCGTCAGACACGTAAGTTGGTCAAGCTATTGGTCGATTATCCCGAACCGGTGTATGTACGTGTAGGAAGAGCTGCTGTTCCCGATGTGTATGAGAATGATGATTTTGATTTTGTTCTGGGAAAAGCTAATATGCTGCTGGATGGTACGGACCTGACCATCATTGCCGCCGGAGAAACGGTTTATCATGCTTATCAAGCTGGTTGATGTTACAGGAGAAAGGCATTAAGGCACGTGTGTTGGATATGTCTTCCATAAAGCCTGTTGATGTGGAAGCTATCAAGAAAGCGGCAGAAGAAACCGGAAGAATTATCACTGTGGAAGAGCATAGTCAGTTTGGTGGTTTGGGAGCTATTGTGGTTGAGACGCTTTCTGAAAATCCGGTTCCGGTACGTATTATCGGTATTCCCGATGAAAATGTAGTTCATGGAAACTCTCATGAAATCTTTGCTCATTATGGGTTGGATAAAGAAGGAATCTGTAAGGCTGCTCTTGAATTCATGAAAAAATAAACATGTCCTTTTAAAATCTAATAGTATGATTAGCAAAATAATTACCATAGACCAAAGTACTTCGGCGACAAAAGCTATGCTGTTCTCTGAAAGTTGCGAATTGTTGCATCGGGTCAATATAGAGCATCAGCAATTCTATCCGCAACTAGGATGGGTGGAACACGATGCCGAAGAAATTTATAAAAATACCATAGAAGCTATACATTGTTTGCTAGAGAAGGAGGAAGTGAATGGGAAAGACATTTCTTATTCTCTTGCCATCACAAATCAGCGTGAAACGGTAGTTGTTTGGAATAAGCGGACTGGTAAACCTGTTTATCACGCCGTGGTATGGCAATGCCAGCGAGGGGCAGCTATTTGCAAGGAACTGAAAGATAAGGGATACAGCGGACTGGTACAACGGAAGACCGGATTGCTTATCGATCCTTATTTTTCTGCCAGTGGTGCTAAGTGGATATTGGATAACGTGGAAAATGCACGTGAACTGGCAGAAAAAGGCGATTTGTTGATGGGAACTATTGATTCCTGGCTGATTTGGAAACTGACCGAAGGCAGGAAGCATCTGACTGATTATACGAATGCGTCGCGTACCATGCTTTTTAATATTCATACTTTGGACTGGGATGAAGAGTTGTTGAAACTCTTCACTATTCCCCGGAGTATGATGCCGGAAGCGTTGCCCTGTGATGCTGTTTTTGGAGAAACAACGATAGAGGGTTTGTTCAAATCTCCGATACAAATAGCAGGTGTTTTAGGTGATTCCCATGGAGCATTAACCGGTCAGATGTGTTTTGAGGCAGGTATGGGGAAGGTGACATACGGAACAGGATCATCTGTTATGGTTAACATTGGAGAAGAGGCTGTTACTGCTCCTGAAGGGCTGGTCACGTCCGTTGGATTCTCGGCTTTAGGCAAAGTGTATTATGCTTTCGAAGGAAATATCCATTGTACCGGAGCCACTATCAAGTGGATGGTGGAGAAATTGGGATTGGTGGATTCGTTCAATCAAATTGAAACCTTAGCGACTTCGGTTAAAAACAATGATGGAGTCTATCTGGTTCCGGCTTTTACCGGATTGGGAGCTCCTGGTGGAAACCGGATGCCAAAGCTGCCATCTGGGGAATGACACTGAATGCAGGCAAGGCACATGTGTTGCGTGCGGGATTGGAATCTATCGCTTATCAAGTGAAGGATTTGATAGACATGATGACACGGCAGGCAGGTATCGAATTGAAAGCCCTTCGTGTTGACGGAGGCCCCACGAAGAATCAGTTCCTGATGCAATTTCAGGCTGATATGTTGCAGGCTGTCATTAACCGTTCGGAAATAGAAGAAGCTTCTGCATTAGGGGCTGTTGTCATGAATGGCTTTGCCCGTAAGAAATGGACTAGTTTCCAAGAAGCTGCTGCCATGCGTACCATTGATAATTGCATTACTCCCTGTATGGAGGAAAAGGAACTTCAATCCTTGTATAGCGGATGGCGTGAAGCTGTCAAAAAAGTAATAGGACAGAATAACTAACTGAATATATCGTAACTTTTAATACCATTAGAAATGAAAAACAAGAAGAAAATGTGTTTTGGTGTTATCATTGGAACACGCGCTTATTTTAACTCGGAATTAGCAAAAGACGTTCGCAAACAATTGCTGGAAACACTGACAAAGGAAGGGTATGACTATGTCATTCTTCCCGAAGACGCTACGCCGACAGGCAGTAGCAGTATCGAAACAAGAGAAGATGGCTTGAAGTGTGCTAAATTGTTCCGTGAGAATCGGGAACGTATAGATGGAATCATTGTTTCACTGCCCAATTTCGGTTTTGAAATCGGTATCATCAATGCCATCAGTGTGGCCGATCTGAATGTGCCTGTTTTGGTTCAGGCATGTGATGACGAGAATGATAAAGTTGATTTGGATAGCCGTCGTGACGCATTCTGTGGTAAGATTTCCGTATGCAATAACTTGTATCAGTACGGCATTCCTTTTACTGATACCACCCTTCATACTTACTCTATTTATTCTGATTTGCTGGCTGCCGATATCAATAAATTTGCAGCTATCTGCCGTGTAGTTAATGGTCTTCGTCATGCTCGTATCGGTGCTATCGGTACTCGTCCCGCAGGATTCCAGACGGTTCGTGCCAGTGAGAAGCTGTTGCAGGCATCGGGTATTACAGTCATTCCGGTAGACCTTTCCGAGATTTTGGCTGCTGCCCATAAGATTGAGGATACCGATGAGGTATTGCAGGCCAAACTGAAAGAAATCAGACAGTATGCTGTTGTTCCTGAACAATACAGTGATAAGCTGGTTTTGCAGGCTAAATTTGGTGTGGCCGTAGAAAAATGGATGGAGGCCAATGAAATTGATGCTGTAGCTATCCAGTGTTGGGACTCTTTGGAACAAAACTACGGTTGTGCGGCTTGTGTGACTATGAGTATGTTGAGTGAGAAACTAATTCCTGCTGCCTGTGAAGTAGATATTGCCGGTGCAGTGTCTATGTATGCGTTGACTTTGGCTTCCGGGCGTCCGTCGGCGTTGCTTGACTGGAACAATAACTTTGCCGAAGATCGTAACAAGTGTGTATGTACACATTGTGGTAACTTCCCTAAATCTTTCGTCATGAATGATCTTAAACTGGGAACCTTGGGTGTATTGGGTAGAACCTTGGGTAAAGTACACACTTTCGGTGCCGTTTACGGTAAAGTAAAACAGGGTGATTTTACATTCTTCCGTATCTCGACAGATGATACGAAGGGTTGTATCAAGTCTTATTTGGGTAAAGGTGACCTGACTGATGATCCATACGGAATGGATGGTTGTATAGCAGTAACCAAGGTGGATAATCTGCAGCCGCTTATGAAATATATCTGTAAGAATGGATTCGAACATCACGTAGCTATGTGCCGTGGCAATGTGAAAGATATTCTGGCAGAAGCTATTGAAACTTATCTGAACTGGAATATCTATATTCACGAATAATATCAATAAAATATGATATTAGTAGATAATTACTTTTTGGCAATCCTCTGCTGTGTCATTTGCTGTGCCTGTTGGGGTTCCTGGGCAAATACACAGAAGATGGTTGCTGCCAAGCAATGGAGCTTTGAACTGTTTTATTGGGATTTGACCGTCGGTCTGTTCCTTACAGCTTTATTGGGGGCGGTGACTTTAGGAAGTATGGGAAGTGAAGGCCGTACCTTTTTCAGGATTTGGCAGTCATGGACTGGTCGAGCATTCAATATGCATTCTTGGGCGGTGTTGTATGGAATTTCGGCAATATATTTCTTACAGCAGCCATTGCTGTAGCCGGAATGTCAGTAGGTTTTCCTATCGGTGGAGGCTTGGCCTGGATTGGAGGTATTGTATTCAATTATTTATTAATCTCTTTGGCCGGTCAGACCTATCAGGGAAATCAGTTTTTACTATGGAGTGGTGTGTTAGTCATCATTATCGCTATCTTGATTTGCGGAAAAGCATATGGAAAGTTATCATCCGGTAAAGCTTCCACACCCAAGAAAGGTATCTTGTTGGCTATTATGGCAGGTATTGCTATCATGTTCTTTTATGGATTGGTTGTAAAATCCCTGGATCCGCAGTATGTGGCCGGTGGAACCGGAACATTGACTCCTTATACAGGTGTGTTCTTCTTTGCGGTAGGTATATTGGTTAGTACACCGATATTTAATACATTCGCCATGAAACATCCCGTGGAAGGCAGGGTAGTGACCATGAAAGATTACTTTGCCGGTGATGCAAAGACTCATCTCACAGGGATGCTGGGAGGTTTTATATGGATGGGTGGCATGGTGATTAGTTTTATGGGAGCCGGTGCTGCCAATCCGGCTATCTCATACGCCCTTAGCAACGCGGCCCCTGTGGTGGCCATGATATGGGGAGTCTTTGTCTGGAAGGAGTTTAAAGATGCTCCGAAAGGAACTGATAAACTGATTGTGGCTATGTTTGCTTTGTTTATTATCGGCTTAATAAGCATAACTTTGTCGAATTGAAATTTGAATGAAGAGAAACTATAAAATAGGGCTTGTAATGAAGTCGTTACAAGCCGATTTTTTCAAAGTGATGAAAGAGGGGGCTATTCAGTATGCGGCCCCTCTTCCGTTTTTGGATTTGATTTGTGTGGGAACGGCTACACAGACAGAGGTAAAGGAACAGATTGACTTGATGTATTCTTTGATTCATCAGCAAGTCGATGTCATCGTATTGGTGCCTATAGACTCAAAGGCTTTGGTTCAGCCTGCAGTAGAGGCTGTCAGGAAAGGAATTCCGGTAATTAATATTGATATTCAGCTGGATGCTCAGCTATTGGAGCAGGCAGGAGTAGAAGTGGCTTTTGTGGGACCGGATAATTTTGCGGCTGCGTATGAAGTGGGTAAATTATTGGGTAAGAAGTTGCGGAATGAAGATAAAGTTGCTATTATTGAAGGATTGGCGGTAGCCGATAATGCGCGGCAGCGTAAAAGAGGTTTCATCAAAGCGATAGAAGAAAAAGGGTTAAGATTGGTGGCGTCCGAACCAGCGACTGGGAAACGGAGAAAGCCGCCGAAGTCTTTCAGGCTATGTGGATGCGGTATCCTGATTTGAAAGCTGTATATTGCAGCAATGATGCGATGGCATTGGGGGTTCTTCAGCAAATGCAAGAAAAAAAATGCTATTTGCCGGTAGTGGGTTTTGATAATGATGCGGTAATGAAAGAATTTCTTTCTACAGGAAAACTGGTTGCTACAGCTGACATTTTCAGTTCACAAATGGCTGTCCGAGGGATTGAGTTCGCTTTGGATGTACTGGAAGGAAGAATAGAGAATAGAGGGGTTCATTCTACTGCCTATGAAATTATAAAACAATGAGTTTATATTGGGAAACGGCTATACTGAGATATGCACCCAAAGCACCGGCTGTTTAACTTCTTAATATGACTGACAATGAGCAATATTAAGAAGTATTCTTTTTACGAATGAAATATTTAGTGTAATTTTGTGGCTCAAAATAAATTAAATAGAATCATTATGGCAGCAAAACCAGGTATACCTAAAGGAACGAGAGATTTTTCGCCGGTGGAAATGGCGAAACGTAATTATATATTCAATACGATTCGTGATGTATTTCATCTTTTCGGCTATCAGCAGATTGAAACTCCTTCTATGGAGAATTTGTCTACCTTGATGGGAAAATACGGTGATGAAGGGGATAAGTTATTGTTTAAGATACAGAACTCAGGTGATTATTTCAACGGCATTACCGATGAGGAATTGCTGAGCCGCAATGCGGTAAAGTTAGCGAGCAAATTCTGTGAAAAGGGATTGCGCTATGACCTCACTGTACCGTTCGCCCGTTACGTGGTCATGCACCGTGACGAAATCAGTTTCCCTTTCAAGCGTTATCAAATTCAGCCGGTTTGGCGTGCGGACCGTCCTCAGAAGGGCCGTTATCGTGAATTCTATCAGTGTGATGCCGATGTGGTAGGCAGTAATTCTTTATTGAATGAAGTGGAGCTGGTACAGATGATAGACCGGGTATTTGGCAAATTCGGAGTACGCGTTTCAATTAAAATCAATAACCGTAAGATATTGACCGGTATTGCCGAGATCATAGGTGAGGCCGATAAAATTGTGGATATCACCGTAGCTATTGATAAGCTGGACAAGATAGGCTTGGAAAATGTAAATGCGGAATTGGCTTCTAAAGGGATTCCTCAAGAGGCTATTGATAAATTGCAGCCGATTATTTTATTGAGTGGAAGCAATGAAGAGAAATTGGAAACTTTGAAAACAGTCCTTGCAGCCAGTGAAACGGGAATGAAGGGAGTAGAAGAAAGTGAATTCATATTAAAAACCGTATCTACACTGGGTGTGAAGAGTGAAGTGGAACTGGATTTGACTTTGGCTCGTGGCTTGAATTATTATACTGGCGCTATTTTGAAGTGAAGCTTGGATGTACAGATTGGCAGTATCAGCGGTGGCGGCCGTTATGATAACCTGACCGGTGTCTTTGGTATGGACGGTATGTCTGGTGTAGGTATCTCTTTCGGAGCCGACCGTATTTTTGATGTGTTGAATCAGTTGGATTTGTACCCGAAAGAAGCGGTGAACGGAACTGAACTGTTGTTTGTAAACTTCGGTGATAAAGAAGCTGCTTATTGTCTGCCTATCCTGCAAAAGTCCGTGAAACAGGGGTACGTGCCGAAATTTATCCGGATGCTGCTAAAATGAAGAAGCAGATGGGATATGCCAATGACAAGCAGATTCCTTTTGTTGCCATTGTTGGTGAAAATGAAATGAACGAAGGGAAACTGACTTTGAAGAATATGACTACGGGCGAGCAGTCACTGGTTACACCGGATGAGTTGTTGGCAGTAGTGAAAGCTTGATCTCATCAAGCGGATGTTGTCGGAATAGTCCGGTATATTCATCCGTGATTATCTATGCGGATTAACAGATTATTTTTTTTCTTCCGTCACTATATCTCCTTTAGAATCAGTGAGATGTGGTGACGGAAGTTCTTTTCCCCTCCGAAATGGTTTGTTCTCCTTTCCCTGTGTGGAGTCGACAAGGCGGAATGCCCGTTCTTGTTGTTGATTGTATTTCTTGTTTTAAGGATGAAACTGATGGAGCTGACCTGAAATATGATTTTCTTTTGCGAGGGTCTGATATTATTATATATATTTGTGAAATGCTAGCCTTATAAATTTAATCAGATGATAGATGAAAAGCAGTTGATATCCCATTTGTATCAAAATAGGGAGAATGGTCAATGGATGATACAAACCAATGATGAACATCAAAAGGGGGTTGCTGATATGGCGGCATCCTTCGCCGGGCAGTTCGGACTTCCTTCTTGGGGGCGTGCGCTCGGCCTACTTCATGATAAAGGAAAGGAATGGGCGGCATTCCAGCAATACATACGCAAGATGAATGGTTTGCCTACGAGTGACAAGAAGCGCTATGATGATCATACCCATGCTTTTGTGGGTGGAATATTGGCAAAAGAATTTATGGGAAAGGATGTTTCCCATCTTCTTGTAAACCAAATTATTTCTCATCACACGGGGTTACATAATTTCGGTGATGTGGAAAACATATTGAAAGAGAGGCTATTGTCCGAAGAAATAAACGAGGGTGACATTAGCATAAACAAACCTTTATTATTCCAAGAATTTATTGATTCACCTTTTTCTAAATCAAAGGTTGAATGGGAACACTTTCATCACCTTTCCCGTATGCTTTTTTCCTGTCTTGTAGATGCCGACCGGCTCGATACAGAACGGTTTATGGATGTAGAGTCATGGCGGAAGCGGGGAAATTTGGCTACGCTTGTCGATTTGTTTCCACAACTGGAGGCATATATGCAAAAACTGCAATCGAATGCAGCCGATACGAAAGTGAACCGCATCCGCCAGCAAGTGAAAGAACAATGCAGTAGAACTTCTTCAAGCGAAAAAGGATTTTATAGCCTTACAGTTCCGACGGGAGGCGGTAAAACACTTTCTTCTTTGTTATGGGCCATGAAGCATGCTGTAAGCCATTCAATGAATCGTATCATCATCGCCATCCCATATACCAGTATTATTGTGCAAACGGCAGGGCTTTTGAAGGAAATCTTTGGTGAAGAAAATGTATTGGAGCATCATAGTAATTTCGACCCCAATGATATTAAGGACGAGGAAAATAGGGAAAAAGCAAAATTGGCTACAGAGAATTGGGACTATCCCATTATTGTCACTACCAATGTACAGCTTTTTGAATCTATGTTTAGCAATAAAACATCTGATTGCCGCAAACTGCACAACATGGCAAATTCAATTCTTGTTTTGGATGAGGTTCAGATGTTGCCAACCGGCTTCTTGCAGCCGATAGTCGATGCGCTGAAAGCGTATCAGGAAATGTTCGGGATTTCGGTATTGTTTACCACGGCAAGTCAGCCGGTATTGAGCGGTCTGATAGAAGGAACAAATCCTAAAGCTGATTTTAAGGGAATAGAACATATCAAGGAAATTATTCCGGAAGAATTTGCTTTGCATGACCAACTTCGCCGTGTGAAGTTGGCAATCGATGATACAGGAAGAACATACGATGAGATAGCTGCAAAGGTGTCTGAATATAATAAGGTGTTGTGCATAGTGAACACTCGTAAAGATGCCAAAGAGCTGTATGACCGTTTGCCCAATGACGGAGTGAAATTGCATTTGTCTAGAATGATGTGCCCTGCCCACTTACACGAAACTATTGGTAAAATAAAAACTTTATTGAAGGATGGGTTGCAGCCGATTGTCAGGGTCATTGCAACAACTTGTGGAGGCTGGTGTGGATATAGACTTTCCGGTTGTGTTCCGTCAAGAAGCAGGACTCGATTCTGTATTGCAAGCAGCGGGACGGTGCAATCGGGAAGGACGAAGTGCCATGGGACATACATTTGTGTTCAGTCTGGCTGCAGAGAAGCGAAACCCCTTCGGTTCAATGGCTGACTCCAACAATGCTCGGTTGAATTTGCCGGAAGATAGTGATTGGTTTGCTCCTTCTACCATGAAAGCGTATTTTTGTCAATTGTATAGCAGAAAACAAACATTTGATGAAAAGGATATAAAGCACTGGCTTTACAAACCTACTGAGTTATGTTTTGAAACTGCATCAAAAGAATTTCGCCTGATTGATGATACAAGTATAAATGTTATCGTAAATTGGGAAAACAGCATGGAACTTATAGAGCAGTTGAAAGAATCGGGGTGTACCTACTCGTTGGTGAAGCAATTGGCGAAATTTACTGTAGGCATCCGTTCCTACGATTTTAAGCAACTGAAAGGCTATGGGCTTGTCGAAGAAATATTGGAAGGAATATATGTATTGGCAGACAGGTCTCAGTATAATAAAGCCACAGGTCTCAGTCTTGATAACCATTGGCTGGAGGAAGTATTAATGATATAAAGAAACGGATATGACAAAGAAAGAAACATTGAAATTGTTTGAAGAACGTAAAGTCCGCACCGTGTGGGATGATGAAAAGGAAAAATGGTATTTTTCGATAGTTGATGTGGTGTCAGTTTTAACAGACAGTGTTGATGCAACTGCTTATTGGCGTAAGTTAAAGCAAAGACTTAAAGAAGAGGGAAATGAAACCGTGACAAATTGTCACGGTTTGAAAATGAAAGCCGCAGACGGTAAGATGCGACTTACAGATGTGGCTGATACAGAACAACTACTACGTATCATTCAGTCTATCCCATCTCCCAAGGCAGAACCGTTCAAGCAATGGATGGCACATGTAGCATCCGAACGTCTTGATCAGATGCAAGACCCTGAGTTGAGTATTGAGCAAGCTATGATGGACTACAAGCGACTTGGTTACTCTGACAACTGGATAAACCAACGCTTGAAGAGCATTGAAATCCGTAAAGATCTTACAGATCAATGGAAACTACATAATGTAGAGGAAGGTGTTCAATATGCTACTCTTACAGACATTATCTATCAGCAATGGGCCGGAAAGTCGGCAAAGGAGTACAAACAGTTCAAGGGCTTGAAGAAAGAAAATCTCCGGGACAATATGACCAATGAAGAATTGGTTCTTAATATGCTGGCCGAACTCTCTACGACAAGTATTACTAAAGCTAAAAATCCTCAGACATTGGGTGAAAATATGCAGTGTGCGGCTGATGGTGGTGATGTGGCTCGTGTGGCACGCGAACAGTTGGAGCAAAAAACCGGTCGTGAAGTGGTAACTCCCTTGTCGGCAAAAAGGTTTTTTGAAGGTCAGAAACCAGAAGATTTATTGGAAAACAAGGAAAACGATGAATGATATGGAATATACAGATAAAGAATATTGTTTGGAGGTGTGGGGCGATTGGGCTTGTTTCACTCGTCCGGAATTGAAAGTAGAGCGTGTGAGTTACGATGTCATAACGCCATCGGCGGCACGCGCCATCTTTGAAGCGATACTGTTTAAACGCTATGCCATGCGTTGGCAGGTAACAAAGATTGAGGTACTCAGGCCTATTAAATGGGCTACCATTAGACGGAATGAGGTGGGGGCAGTTGCCAGTAAATCACCTATTATTATTGAAGATAAACGTCAGCAGAAGAACACGTTGCTTCTGCTGGATGTGCGTTACCGAATTTATGCTAAGTTAGTATTTATTCCGGTAAAAGACCGTCCGAAAGAGGCTTTTGCCAAGCATCAGCCAAGTGCGGACGAGAATCCTATGAAGTATTATCAGATGTTCGAACGCAGGGCATCACAAGGGCAATGTTTTACGCAGCCCTATCTCGGATGTCGTGAGTTTTCTGCAAACTGGAAGTATATTGAAAGTACTGATAATCTTGATTATCCCTTAGCCGAAGACAGAGATTTCGGTATTATGCTTTATGATATGGACTTTGAGGGAAATCCACACAAACCGGATGCAATGTTTTATAGAGCCCAAATGAAAAAGGGAGTGATTGTTGTACCGGATAAAGATAGTGAGGAGGTGTTGAGATGATATTGAAAGCATTATATGATTATTATCATCGGAGTGGAGATGATGTGGCCCCTTTTGGTTTAGAATACAAAGAGATTGGATTTATTATTGTTATTGATAGATGTGGAAAATTTCTGCGCTTTGAAGACAGGCGTATAGATAAGAAGTCGGCACAGCAGTTTCTTGTTAAGAAAAGTGTTAGCCGGTCAAGTGCCCTGTTGCAAACTATTTGTATGACAATTGTAAATATGTATTTGGTTATTCCGATAAGGGGGATATGGAAAAGATACGTAAGTACTTTGAAGTATTTAAGGCGAAAGTAAAAGATATATATGATGCTTTTCCGGATAATGAGGACATAAAAGCTGTTTATGCATTTTATCAGCAAGACCCTTCTTTTATAGTTGGGGCTATGCAGAAAGATTCTTTATGGGATGATATAGCCAAAAATCTTAATAAGAAATATTCTACCTTTTCTTTCCTTATAGAAGGCACTGCTGGGCACTTAGTCCCAGCTGATTTTCAATTGTTTATAATTTAGTTCTTTGACATTTTTGTAATCGCAATCGGTAAGTATCTCTCTTACAGGTGTTTTATCCAGTAGAGAAAGCTCAAAATTTGTAGAATTTCGTAGATTGGACGGTTGACTTTCAATTTGTAAGCAACAATGGCAACCAGACAGTATGTTATGATGGCACAGTACACTTGTGTCTTGACTGCATTCATCGTAGTTCCCCAAAAAGATTTTACTTTCAAGTGTTGCTTTATCCATTTGAAAAATAGTTCCACCTGCCAACGGTTCTTGTATAGCAAAGCTATTTCCTCTGCTGAGAGTTCCATGTTGTTGGTGATGAACACAAATTCTCTGTCCAGTTCTTCATCGTAGTATTTAACCCGCCGGAGTTTGTTCGGATATGCTTTGAGCGATTTATACGTTTCAAGCATTCCAATCTGGTCACATTTTATTCCGGTTGTTTTATCAACTTCACAGGAATACATTCTACGGAATCTCATATTATTCTTTGCACGTGTAACGAAGTAAGCACCACAGGTGTGAAGCTTATGCAAACGGGTGAAGTCAACATATCCTTTATCCATGATATAGAAACTTCCCTTTTCATAACTCAACTCATCCAGCATGTTTACGTCATGTACTTTGGCATTGGTTACCAGTACGATTGTCGGTATGGAAGTCTTTACATCATACAAGGTATGAAGTTTGATGCCCCCTTTGTGTTTCCTAAATTCTGCCCACCAAAAACATTCAGACAAAGGTCTATGGTGGAGGAATCAAAGGCATAAACATTACTGTCAACTTTCACCTCGAAGTCATTTTTGTTGTAGTTATTACGGGCTTCCGCAATCAGGGTATAAGCAAATTCTTCGTAGATACGATAATCTCTATTCCGGTTTGCTTTCCCCAGATTGGTACGGCTAACTGTTGCACCGAATCCCAAGTGATAGTACTTGTTCTTGTGTGCCTCAAGGCTGAGCATAAGGTCACGCATACTGTCTCGGGCGGTCAGTTGTCCGAAGATCATGCACAGCATCTGATTCCAACAGGTGAATGTTCTGATTTTCTTATTCCCAGAATACTTCTCTACCAAACGATCAAAGACACGACGGGGAAGAAAATCTGTAAGTTGGGCGAAGATATATTTGCTTTGATTCATTGTTTTTAGCTTTTGGGCAAAGCTAAAAATAACTTTTCAATTCAAATCGTCACGCCCCAAAAAGACACATAACTATGCGATTATCAAAGATTTCAAAGAACGATGTTTAATTTAAAGTGCCCACTAGTGTATAGAAGGGGATACGAAAATAGTGGCTTCGAAAACGGAATTGATAAATTTGTTTGAAGAGAATCATGGCGTGGTAGGAAATCTTTGTTTGATAACAGGGAGATATTCAAAAGTTGTAGAGATTACAACTGCTACAAAGATACTTGGAAGCCAAGAAACAGCCAAACTGGTTGCATTTCAAGTTAATTCCGGGTATGATTCGTATGGGAAATCTAAAGGATACAATGCTCCAATATCAGAAGAAGCTGAATTTGCATATACAACCGCATTGAATCATTTGCTGCGTTCGGATTCTCACAATAAGTTTATGGTGGGCTCACGTACTTATCTTTTCTGGGCTTCCTCCAATAGCGAGGCTTCAAAAGAGTCCGAGAATAGTTTATTTTCTTTGTTGGGGCGGATTGAAGAAGAAAATGACGACCCAAACAGGCGTATAAAGTTAGTATATGATACTTTCCAGTCTATCTATAACGGAAAATTATCGGCAAACGATGATGACAAATTCTTCATTTTGGGTTTGGCTCCTAATTCGGCAAGAATTGCGGTAGTATATTGGAATGAGATGCCTTTGCGTGAGTTTGCAGGTTGATAAGTAAGCATTTTACAGATATGGAGATGGTGGACACTCGCAAAGATAAGAAGCCGTACTTGGGACTGCATTCCATTCTTGGAAATGTTACTCTTGGAGGAAAGTCAAGTGATGCGACTCCCAACCTTCCTGATGCTGTGGTGAGAAGCATATTTCAAGGGTTGCCGTATCCGGCTTCTCTCTTTCAAGCATGTATTCGTCGCATACGTGCAGAACAATCCGTCAATATAGTGCGTGCTGCTATCATCAAGGCATATCTCAACAGACTAAACGAAAATAACAACCATAAAAAATTAGATGTTATGTTAGACAAAGAAAATCAAAATCAAGGGTATCTTTGTGGAAGCTATTTGCCGTACTTGACAAGATACAGGAGGATGCCAATGGTATTCATTCCATTCGAGAACGCTATATGAATGCTGCATCAGCAACTCCTTCCATGGTTTTTGCCACGGTGCTCAACCTTTCTACTCATCATATAGAGAAGTTGAATCCGGGTGGACAAGTGTTCTATGAGAAGCTGAAACAGGAAATTATATCCAAACTTGATGCAAAAGGATTTCCTCCACATCTTAACCTGCAAGATCAAGGACGGTTCTTTGTGGGATATTATCATCAACGTCAAGACCTTTTTATGAACAAGGAAAATAAAGAAATGGAATAATAATTTTAAAAATATAAAGTTATGTCAGAACTAAAGAATAGAATTGATTTCGTTTACATATTTGATGTAAAAGATGGTAACCCAAATGGTGATCCGGATGCGGGTAATCTACCACGTGTGGATGCCGAAACAGGTATGGGACTTGTTACGGATGTCTGTTTGAAACGCAAGGTTCGTAACTATGTACAAATAGCAAAAGGGCTTGTGAATGGCTTTGATATATTTATCAAAGAGAAGGCAGTCCTGAATACTTTGATTGATAATGCACATGATGATTCAGAAGTAAAAAATGCAAAGGACAAAATAGAAGCAGCACGTCGTTTTATGTGTAATAATTACTTCGATATCAGAACATTCGGCGCAGTTATGTCAACAGGTAAAAATGCGGGTCAAGTTCGTGGCCCTATCCAGTTCACCTTTGCTCGTTCTATAGATCCAATTGCTGTAGCGGAACATTCTATTACTCGTATGGCAGTAGCAACAGAGAAAGAAGCAGAAAAACAAGATGGTGGCAATCGTACAATGGGACGTAAAGCCACCATTCCTTATGGCCTCTACGTCTGTCACGGCTTCATCTCCGCCAACTTGGCACAACAGACAGGATTTTCTGAAGAAGACCTTGAACTATTTTGGAACGCATTAAAGAATATGTTCGATGTGGATCGTTCGGCGGCACGTGGATTGATGAGTGCTCAAAAACTGATAGTCTTCAAGCATGACTCCATATTGGGTAATGCTCCCGCCAACAAGTTGTTTGAATTGGTAAAAGTGGAGAAAGTCTGCGATGGAGCATCACGCTCATTCATCGATTATTCAGTTACTATAGATAAGGAGAATGCTCCATCAAATGTAACTATTGAGGAACTGATATAATTCCATCGTATGTACAATGAAGACGATATGCTCATGTTGTCGGGGATTCAGCACTTTAGGTTCTGTCCCCGGCAATGGGCTTTGATACACATTGAGCAGCAATGGGGCGATAATCGTCTCACCATCGAAGGACAGATTCTGCACAAGCATGTAGATGATCCGTTTTATAGACAGAAGTGTGGTGACCAGATAACATTGCGTGCGGTGAATATCGCTTCGCGTGAACTTGGACTCTATGGAATCTCTGATGCCATAGAGTTGTTTCCTTCCTCATCTCTTGAAAATACTATCTTGCATCCCAACTATCCGGGGCGATGGCAACCGGTTGCTGTGGAGTATAAGCATGGCAAACCGAAAAGAAACGAGGTGGATGAAGTGCAGTTGGCAGCACAAATCATGTGCATAGAAGAAATGTATGCTATCCATATACCATACGGCGCTTTCTTTTATGGGGAGCTTCGCCATCGGGTTAATGTGGATATAACGGAGGAACTGCGAGATATAGTCAGACAATGTGCCCGGGATATGCACGATATATTTAGTAAAGCGGTTATCCCGAAGGCTGAATATGGGAAACATTGTGACAAGTGCTCGCTGAAAGATATTTGCATGCCGGAAATGGTAAATAATTGTACTTCGGTAGATAATTACCTTACTAAAAATCTGTATCTATGAGAAAACTATTGAATACTTTGTATGTGACGACACCGGAAGCGTATCTTAGTAAGGATGGGCTGAATGTCGTTATATCTGTTCAGCAGGAGGAGGTGTTTCGTATTCCTGTCATAAATATAGAAGGCATCGTTACGTTCGGATATATGGGCGCAAGTCCCGGTGTGATGAAATTGTGTAGTGACAATGGTATATCACTCACATTTCTTTCTCCACAAGGCAGATTCATCAGCAGGTTCAAGGTGCTACGAAAGGAAATGTTCTGTTACGCAAAAAGCAGTACCAATTGTCGGACGATGCATCTTGGTCGTTGCATGTGGTTCGGTTGATGATTGGTGGTAAGATTCAAAACTATCGCAATATATTGAGGAGATATATTCGTGATTATGGTGAGAATGAAGACATTAATAGAGCGGTGCAAGTATTGGAACGTGCCAAACGTGATGTTTTGAAGGCTCAAGATAAGACGGAATTAATTGGTTATGAGGGGATGGCTTCGAATGCCTATTTTGAGGTATTGCCAATCTTGATACTTAATCAGAAGACTGATTTTCCATTTCATGGTCGCAATCGTCGTCCTCCCAAGGATGCGGTGAATGCCATGTTGTCTTTTGCATATACCTTGATTGCCAATGATGTTGCGGCCGCTCTCGAAACTGTTGGCCTTGATCCATACGTCGGGTTTCTCCATACACTCCGTCCAGGGCGCACGTCGTTGGCTTTAGATATGATGGAAGAGTTACGTGCTTACCTTGGCGACCGTTTTATTTTGTCGTTGATTAATAAAAGACAGATTTCAGTAAAAGACTTCTTGTTCCAAGGTGATAATGGGGTTGTTATGACAGATAAAGGGAAAAAGACTTTTATTACTGCATGGCAGGCAAGGAAAAGGGAAGTGATAATTCATCCTTATCTTAATGAAAAAGTTGAAATAGGGCTTCTGCCTTATGTGCAGGCTATGTTAATGGCAAGATATATCAGGCAGGATATTGACGATTATCCGGTATTTCTTATAAAATGATTTTTAATTATGTACATTCTTGTGACTTACGATGTGGATACTACAAGCAAAGAGGGGGCTCGCCGTTTACGATGTGTGGCCAAGGCATGTTTGGATTATGGACAGAGGGTGCAGAACTCAGTCTTTGAGTGTGTAGTGACGGAAGCGCAATATTCTCTTTTAAAAGGGAGAGTTAGGGATATTATTGATATGTCTCTTGATAGTGTTCGTTTTTATATTCTTAGTAAAAATGAGAATAAGAGGGTAGAAGTAATAGGTGTTGAAACGGCTTATAAAGTTGAGGAGGCTCTTATAATATAATGCGAATGTGGTGTGTTACAAAAAAAGTAGTATCTTCGCATGTGTTAATAATCAGTAGATTAAATTATTTGTAGAGTATTTCTTCGTTATGAAGTTGAATAATAATGATGATTCGCATAACAGTGGATTAAACTTGCTGATTTATAATATGTTATTAGATATAGAGTCACACCCTACGTGGGTGTGTGGATTGAAACTTGTAAGTTGCTTGATATGCTTGGCTATGGTTCTGTCACACCCTACGTGGGTGTGTGGATTGAAACGAACATTGTTTGGTTTGTTACGCTAACCTATGATAGTCACACCCTACGTGGGTGTGTGGATTGAAACCTCTATTATCATTTTTTTTAAG
>ENA-OQJH01000043-OQJH01000043.1-human-gut-metagenome-genome-assembly--contig:-NODE-43-length-62888-cov-2.565510_pt1 | contig 62888 bp, 75 predicted proteins | sample MGYA00242597_ERZ504763 | MGnify/ENA primary metagenome ERZ504763 (study PRJEB26092, sample SAMD00036359) | human gut metagenome | host: Homo sapiens | study: EMG produced TPA metagenomics assembly of... | reverse complement strand
TGCTTATTTCAGTCCTATTTATGTGCCTAACAATTCCTTATGGACTGATAATTTCAATTTTCAGATCGAAAGAGAAGAATCTGTAAAAGTATGATAGAAACAGTGCACAACGAGTTGAACAAACTTTCCGATACAATTAAAAAGAAAGTTGAGTCAGGAGAGTTTCCCAATATAAAATATACTTGTATTTTGCGTGATGGCATTCCCGAAGAAGAAATCTTACGATATGCTAAAGAATATAATCCTCAGATAATTATAATGGGAACAAGAGGAAGAAGTCAAAAAGATATAGACTTGATTGGCAGCGTTACGGCCGAAGTCATAGAAAGAAGCCAATCCTTTGTATATGCTATTCCAGAACATACACCATTAAAAACATTCAATGACATAAAAAAAAGTAGCTTTTGTGACCAATTTTGACCAAAGGGATCTAATAGCTTTTGACTCCTTGATAAATGTTTTTAAATCGTTTCATTTTGCCGTTTCCTTCGTTCATTTAAGTACAGATAATGATGCATGGCATGAAATAAAACTAGCAGGTATTAAAGATTATTTTCAAAAACAATACTCAAAATTGAACTACATTATAATGTAGTGAAAGAAGATAACATACTGAGCAATTTGGACAAATATGTAAAAGAAGAAAATATAGACGTAATTTGTATCACAAACTATAAACGAAACATATTTGCTAGATTGTTTAATCCTAGCATAGCAAGAAAAATGATATTTCATGCTAATACACCTATATTAGTAATAAAATAAAGAATCAAGAAGGGTAGCACAAGCAAATCGCAATATTTTGTTACTCTTTAACATATTAATATCTACCCAATAAAAAGAGATCAATATAAATTAAACATAATATTGATTATATATCAAAAATGGTTCTCGTAAACGGATGTATGTAATGGGTAAACTTTTAAAGATACATAAAACTTTAGGTAATAACAAAACCCGGGCTTGGGAAAGTCTTTTGGCATAAAAAGAGAGGTTGTGCCAGAATTTTAACACAACCTCTTTATTATTTTAAAATCAGTGTTTTTATTAATATCCTAATTCTTTTTCCAAAGAATCATATTCAGCTCTATTTAACTTCCAATAAATATTCAGCAAATAATTCCCCCACAAAGCCTTATTGTCAGGCTTTAATTCTTTTGCCTTCTCATAGTATGGTTTAGCTTTCTCATACAACTCTTTAATCTTACTTTCGTTTTCATTGTATTTGGGATCATCAATAGCTAGCTTCGCATTTTCCTCAACAATAATCTGAGCTGGGAAAAAAATAACAGTCACCAATCTTTGAATATGCTTCAGCAACTAAATCTCCGTTATTTGAAATAATTTTATTAAATGTAGCAATTGCATCATCATACTGCTTTTCTCATATAATAAGATACCTTTTACATAAAGATAGTACGGAGTTTCACTCGTAGCAAGCAATTTATTAATTTGAACCAGACCCTCATCAACCATACCTTTTTGAATGTAATAATCCATAATATTACCAACAAAGTATTCTTGCTTAGGGAACAATTCAGTACCTTCTTTGATTACTTCAAGCCATTTTGCAGAATCACCACCTTCTTTCTGACCATATGTTTCAGCCAAGCACATTAATGCTCTATAACCTTCTTCTTTATGATTCTTACCTATATTACCATATTTGATGACAGCCTGATTATCTTTCAGCATATTAGCAGCTAAAGTTGCATAGCAAGCATATAATGCATTCAAAGTATCAGTCTTCAACTCATCATCATCAGCAAACATAGGTTCGTTTACTACATCAACAAATAACCCAAAATACTTTAAAGCATCAGCATAATCTCCTTTATTGTAAGCATCACCACCACCATTAACCAGGTTTAAACGCAAAGTCTTCAAAGCATCTGCATTCTTCTTTCTGAATTTGGGTTTCTTTAACTCGCCACTTTGAACTTTAGCCTGCTCTATTTCATCGCATTTCAAGTAGAAGTCATACATCTTAGCTAAGCTGTTATAAAGCTTAGTTGTATCTGCTTGGCCTCCAGGTAAATAAAGTTTCATGTTTTCTTCATCATAAATTGCTTTCTGAAAATCTCCTGCTAATTTCCATGTTTCCGGATCATTAGCAGTTTCAGGATTAGTTAAAGCCGGTTCGATAGCTTTTGCAGCTTCTTCAGGTTTGCTTTTCAAGGATTTAGCCTCCTTAACAACACTTACTTGTGCAGACACAAAGCAAGCTGTTAACAATAAAGCCACTGTAAATAATACTTTTCTCATGATTTTGTGGATTTAATAATACAATTTATTTTATTCTTCACTATTTGCTTCGGCAATTAAATCTGGATTAGTGATACTACCACCCTCTCCTTCAGTTATATTTTCAAAATCTGCATTTGAATTTTCATCTGTAATCTCCTCTTCTTCAGATGTCACCTTACATACAGAACCTATTTGGTCATTACGTTTCTCCAAATTTATCAATCGTACACCTTGCGTTGCACGTCCCATAATGCGGACCTCAGCGACTTTCAAACGAATTGTTATACCAGATTTATTAATAATCATCAAGTCATTCCCATCTGTAACAGACTTGATAGCCACCAATTTACCTGTTTTATCTGTAATATTCAACGTTTTTACACCCTTACCGCCACGATTGGTTTTACGATAATCTTCGATATCAGAACGTTTACCGTATCCTTGTTCAGAAACTACCATAATTGATTCAGCTTCAGGATCTTTTATACAAATCATACCGATAACTTCATCGCCACCATCTTCATCCAAAGTCATACCACGCACTCCTGTAGCCGTACGTCCCATAACACGAACCGCACTTTCGTGGAAGCGAATTGCACGACCATTACGGTTAGCAATAATGATTTCATTATCACCGTTAGTCATACGAACTTCGATCACTTTATCATCCTCACGAATAGTTATCGCATTAACACCATTCTGGCGAGGCCGTGAGTATTGTTCCAACAAAGTCTTTTTAATGACACCATTCTTTGTACAGAACAGCACATAATGACTATTAATAAACTCGGTATCATTAAGGTTTTTCACACGTAAATATGCTGTAACCACATCATCGGAATCAATATTCAGCAAATTCTGAATAGCGCGTCCTTTGGCATTTTTAGTTCCTTCGGGAATTTCGTAAACTTTCAACCAATAGCACTTACCTTTCTGAGTGAAGAACATCATAGTATTGTGCATTGTAGCCGGATAAATATGCTCTACAAAGTCTTCATCACGGGTTTCACTTCCTTTTGATCCTACCCCACCTCTATTTTGGGCACGGAATTCTGATAAAGGAGTACGCTTGATATATCCATATGGGATATCGTGATAACCATCTGATCATCAGCATAAAAATCTTCAGGATTAAATTCTTCTGAAGAATAAACTATTTCAGACCGACGGGCATCCCCGTATTTCTCTTTTACTTCTATCAACTCATCTTTGATTACTTTTTTACAAAGTTCATCATTTGAAAGAATTTCTTCATAATAAGCAATCTGTTTCATCACTTCTTCATATTCTGCGTGAAGCTGATCTTGCATCAGACCTGTTAATTGGCGCAAACGCATTTCTACAATAGCACGTGCCTGAATTTCACTCAGATTAAAACGTTCTATTAACCCTGCTATAGCATCATTAGGGGTTTTTGCAGCACGAATAATACGGATAACTTCATCAATATTATCAGAAGCTATAATCAACCCTTCAAGAATATGAGCACGCTCCTGTGCCTTCCGTAAATCATACTGAGTACGACGAATTACCACATCATGACGATGTTCTACAAAATATCTGATTAAATCTTTCAGATTCAACATTTTGGGGCGACCATGGACCAAAGCGATATTATTTACGCCAAATGAAGTTTGCAAAGCTGTCATTTTGAACAATTTGTTCAGCACCACACTAGCATTTGCATCACGTTTAACATCAATAACGATGCGCATACCTTCACGGTCGGATTCATCATTTACATACGAAATACCATCAATCTTCTTGTCATTAACTAAAGATGCGATATTTTCAATCAATTCCTTCTTATTTACATTATAAGGAATTTCATTAACTATGATCTTATCATGTGTAGTATGAGTTTCTATCTCAGCCTTAGCACGCATCACCACTCTACCACGTCCGGTTTCGTAAGCATCACGTACCCCGCTTATACCATATATATATCCACCTGTAGGGAAATCCGGTGCTTTTACATATTGCATAAGTCCTTCAATATCAATATCATTATTGTCAATGTAAGCAATACATGCATCGATTACTTCAGAAAGATTATGAGTAGGCATATTGGTTGCCATACCTACTGCAATACCGGATGCTCCATTTACCAACAAGTTAGGAATCCGTGTCGGCATGACAGTAGTTCCTGCAACGTGTCATCAAAATTATTCTGAAAATCAACAGTTTCCTTATAAAGATCCTGCATCATCTCTTCACCTATTTTCTTTAATCTTGCTTCCGTATAACGCATGGCAGCAGGGCTGTCACCATCAACAGAGCCGAAGTTACCTTGACCATCTACCAACGGATATCTCATAGCCCAGTCCTGAGCCATCCTGACCAAAGCTCCATACACGGAAGAGTCACCATGCGGGTGATATTTACCCAAAACTTCACCTACAATTCTTGCTGATTTCTTATAAGCTTTATCGGAGGTATTACCCAGCTCAATCATACCATATAAGATACGTCTATGAACCGGTTTAAAGCCGTCGCGAACATCCGGGAGGGCGCGCGCAACAATTACTGACATTGAGTAATCAATGTACGACGACTTCATTTCCTCTTCGATGTTAATCTTTATAATTCTGTCTTGTTCTAGCATTTAAACAAATATTAATTATACATCTTTTTGGTTTACCAAAACCACGCTAAAGTACTACTTTTATACGACATACGAAACAAAACCCATAAAAAAGTTAAGTCCATTAAATGTTTACTTATATAAGTAAAAAGTATCCCTATACCTTATTCTATAGTATATAGTGATTATCACTCCCACTTCTCATTTACTTTGTGAATAGTTTGCTATAACCCTTATTTTTGTTTAATCCATTTAGTCTGTCAAAGCTTGGCATACATTTTGTTATGCTAATATAAATAAGAAAACAATGGTATGCATTGTTATTATGTGTATCTTTGCACACTGGGAAATAAACACTATACTTTAGGAGGACGATAAATTTATGAACAATCAATTTACACAAAGAGTGTCCGATATCATCATGTATAGCAAGGAAGAAGCCAACAGGCTGCGGAATAGCTATATTGGTCCCGAACACTTGTTGTTGGGACTGATACGTGAAGGTGAAGGAAAAGCTATCGAGATCTTATTTAATTTACAAATAAACTTACAGGACATAAAAAATCAGTTGGAGACCATTGTGAAAAACAATGTGGAAAATGACACCACCTATGACGAGAATATTAGCTTTAATGACAAAGCATCCAAAGTGTTAAAGTTATGTATCTGGAAGCTAAGTTATTGAGAAACATTGCAGCTGACTCCGAACATATTTTATTAGCAATTATGAAGGTCAAGGATAATACAGCTTTCCACGTCTTGGAAAGCAATGGCGTAACATACGAAAAAATTAAACTCACTTTACAGCCAGATCCCCATGCAGGTCTGGGGTTCAGTGAGGACGAGGATGAAGACGAAGATATACGTCAGAATCCAAGTAGCAATAAATCAAATGCAGCACAACAACAGGCACGTCCGGCACAAAAAAAAGCCAGCTAATGACACTCCTGTACTCGACAATTTTGGCACAGATATGACAAGAGCTGCCGAAGAAGGAAAACTGGATCCTGTAGTTGGCCGGGTGAAGGAAATAGAGCGACTGGCACAAATATTGAGCCGCCGCAAGAAGAACAACCCTATTTTGATTGGCGAACCGGGAGTCGGCAAATCTGCCATTGTTGAGGGACTTGCATTACGGATTGTGGAAAAGAAAGTATCACGTATTTTATTTGATAAACGCGTGATAGCTCTTGATATGACTGCCGTTGTCGCAGGCACTAAATATCGTGGACAATTCGAGGAACGTATTCGTTCCATTTTGAACGAGTTGAAGAAGAATCCTAACATCATTCTTTTCATCGATGAATCCACACTATTGTGGGAGCAGGTTCTGCAGCAGGCTCAATGGATGCAGCCAATATGTTGAAACCTGCATTGGCCAGAGGTGAGATTCAATGCATCGGAGCGACGACATTGGACGAATACCGCCAAAATATTGAAAAAGACGGTGCATTGGAACGCCGGTTCCAAAAGGTTATTGTAGAACCAACAACTGCAGAAGAAACACTTCAGATTTTGAAAAATATCAAAGATAAATACGAGGATCATCATAATGTGAACTATACAGATGCGGCCCTTGAAGCCTGTGTAAAACTGACAGACCAATATATCACAGACCGTAACTTCCCTGATAAAGCGATAGATGCTTTAGATGAAGCCGGTTCGCGCGTACATCTTACTAATATCACTGCTCCCAAAGAAATTGAAGAACAGGAAAAACTGATTGATGAGATGAAATCTCTTAAAAATGAAGCTGTCAGGTTACAAAATTTCGAACTAGCCGCCAGTTATCGTGACAAAGAGAAAGAATATACGAACCAGCTTGATACTCTGAAGGAAGAATGGGAAAAAAGCCTGAAGGAAAATCGGGAAACGGTAGATGACGAACAAATAGCCGAAGTCGTTTCCATGATGTCAGGCGTACCTGTGCAAAGAATGGCACAGGCTGAAGGAATGAAATTATTAGGAATGAAAGACGATCTGCTTTCTAAAGTTATCGGTCAAGACAAAGCAATCGCCACACTGGTAAAAGCTATTCAAAGAAGCCGTGTAGGTCTGAAAGATCCTAATAAACCGATTGGTACATTCATGTTTCTAGGTCCGACAGGTGTCGGCAAGACTCATCTGGCTAAGGAGTTAGCGAAACTAATGTTCGGTTCGGCAGATGCACTTATCCGCATTGACATGAGTGAATATATGGAAAAATTCACCGTATCCCGTCTGGTAGGAGCACCTCCTGGATATGTAGGTTATGAAGAAGGCGGACAGCTGACGGAGAAGTAAGACGTAAACCCTACTCCATCGTTTTATTGGATGAAATTGAAAAAGCGCATCCCGATGTATTCAACATACTGTTGCAAGTGATGGATGAAGGTCGGTTGACTGACAGTTATGGCAGAACTGTAGATCATTTAAAATACCATAGTTATCATGACATCCAATATGAACCCGCCAACTTAAAGAATTCGGAAAAGGAATCGGATTTGCCGCCCAAATCCGTACAGATGACAAAGAATACTCGCGCAGCGTGATTACAAAAGCTTTGAATAAGTCTTTTGCGCCCGAATTCATCAATCGTCTGGACGAAATAATAACTTTCGACCAACTCGACCTGAATGCACTGACTCGGATTATCGATATCGAACTTAATGGTCTTTACAGTCGTGTGGAACACATTGGTTATAAGCTTGTTATCGACGAAGATGCCAAAAAGTTTGTAGCCACCAAAGGTTACGATGTACAGTTCGGAGCACGCCCATTAAAACGTGCCATCAAAACAATTTGGAGGATGGAATCTCCGAGCTGATACTTGGATCAGAAATGGCGGCTGGTGACACGATCAAGGTAAGCTATGACAAAGAAAAAGACATCATTGTCATGACTGTGGAAAAGTAAAGAGTCCAAAGTTCTTCAAAAAATAACAGACAAAATGTCAGATATCATTGTATCTGGCATTTTTTGCCCATCATCCAACAAAAAGACGATTCAAACGTATATATAACATAATAACTTAAAACCATAAATAGTATGCAAAAAGGAAATATTGGGGTAACCACTGAGAACATTTTCCCCATCATCAAAAAGTTCTTATACAGTGATCATGAAATATTCCTCCGTGAATTAGTTTCTAATGCAGTAGATGCCACACAGAAACTGAAAACCCTTGCATCTAAAGGTGAATTCAAAGGAGAGATGGGAGATCTTACTATTAAAGTAAGTTTAGGAAAAGATACCATCACCATTTCCGACCGGGGTATCGGACTTACAGCCGAAGAGATCGACAAATATATCAATCAGATAGCTTTTTCAGGCGCTAACGACTTCCTTGAAAAATATAAAGATGATGCCAATGCCATCATCGGACACTTTGGTCTGGGATTCTATTCTGCTTCATGGTAGCCAAAAAAGTGGAAATCATCACAAAATCCCACCAAGAAGGAGCACAAGCTGTGAAATGGACTTGCGACGGAAGCCCTGAGTTTACTATCGAAAATGTTGAAAAAGAAAGCCGCGGATCGGATATTATCCTTTATATAGATGATGACTGCAAAGAATTTCTGGAAGAAACACGTATTTCTTCATTGCTGACTAAATATTGCCGCTTCCTTCCTATCCCCATTGCATTCGGCAAAAAGAAAGAATGGAAAGATGGAAAGCAGGTTGAAACAAACGAAGACAACGTAATCAACGAAACTATCCTTTATGGACACGCAAACCGGTAGAGCTGAAAGACGAAGATTATAAGAAATTCTATCGGGAGTTATATCCTATGGCAGACGAACCTCTGTTCTGGATCCACCTGAATGTGGATTATCCGTTCAATCTGACAGGTATTCTGTACTTCCCGAAAGTGAAGAGCAACATTGAATTACAAAAAAACAAAATCCAACTTACTGCAACCAGGTCTATGTCACCGACTCGGTAGAAGGTATTGTTCCAGACTTCCTGACCCTGTTACACGGAGTGATTGACTCACCGGATATCCCGTTGAACGTATCCCGTTCTTACTTGCAGAGCGATTCCAACGTGAAGAAAATCTCCACTTATATTTCTAAGAAAGTATCAGACCGCCTGCAAGCCATTTTTAAGAATGACCGCAAAGAATTCGAGGAGAAATGGGATGATTTGAAAATTTTCATCAACTACGGCATGTTAACCCAAGAAGAGTTCTACGAAAAGGCTAATAAATTTGCTCTGCTGAAAGACACAGATGACAAATATTATACTTATGAAGAATACCAAAGCTTGATCAAAGATAATCAAACAGATAAGGACGGCAACTTGATTTATCTGTATGCTACCCATGCAGACGAACAATACAGCTACATTGATGCGGCCAAGAACAAAGGCTACAACGTATTGTTAATGGATGGTCAGCTGGATGTAGCTATGGTAAGTATGCTCGAGCAAAAATTTGAAAAGAGCCGCTTCACCCGTGTGGACAGTGATGTAATTGACCGCCTGATTGCTAAAGAAGAGCGCAAAGATGCCAGTCTGGAAGCCGGCCAACGCGATATTCTATCTTCCATATTCCGCAGTCAGTTGCCACAGATGAAGAAAGTGGAGTTCAATGTAGAAACACAATCTTTAGGCGAGACAGGAACTCCTATCATGATTACCCAAAGCGAATATATGCGCCGTATGAAAGAAATGGCCAATATCCAGGCAGGTATGAGTTTTTATGGAGAAATGCCGGATATGTTTAACTTGGTTCTGAATGTCGACCACAAACTGGTGAAACAAGTTTTGAATGATGCGGACAACTCTTGTAAAGCTGCTCTTGAACCTATCGAAACTGAAATGACCAGTCTGAATAAACGTCACGACGAACTTCACAAAGCACAGGAAGGTAAAAAAGCCGATGAAATACCTCAAGCAGAAAAAGATGAATTAAGTGATGTTGAGAAAAAGTTGGCCGATGAAAAGACCAAGAAAGAAGCTGTTTTAGGTGAATACGCAGGTGGTAACAAAGTAATCCGCCAATTGATTGACCTTGCTCTGTTACAAAATAATATGTTGAAAGGCGAAGCTTTGACAAACTTTGTAAAACGCAGTATCGAACTGATTTAACAAATCTATCACATTTTGCTATCAAAAGCGTCGGGAAGTTCATTTCCGGCGCTTTTTATTCTAAAAAACGATTGGAAACGAAGATTTCTTTCTATATTTGGAGCAACACATACAAAGATTCGACATCCATGAAACATTATCTATATATACTTTTTCTTCTCTTTTTACTGCTTCCTCCCATCCATGCACAGAAAGTGGGACTGGTACTGAGCGGAGGAGGTGCCAAAGGCCTAACCCATATCGGCATTATCCGCGCATTAGAAGAAAACGGTATCCCCATAGATTATATTGCAGGCACATCCATGGGAGCCATTGTCGGTTCACTTTATGCTATGGGCTATTCTCCCGATGAAATGGAGGCTTTACTCAAATCCGATGACTTCAAACGCTGGTATTCAGGTAATGTGGAAGAGAAATACATCTATTATTTCAAGAAAAATCCTCCAACACCCGAATTTATCAACATCCGTATCTCCCTGAAAGACTCGCTGAAGAATGTCAAACCTCAGTTTTTGCCTACCAGCATTGTAGATCCCATTCAGATGAATATTGTATTTCTGCAATTATTCGGTCAGGCAACAGCTGCAAGCAAGGCCAATTTTGACAGCCTGTATATTCCTTCCGCTGTATAGCTTCGGATGTGTACAATAAAAGACCACTGATATTGAAAAAAGGAGATCTGGGAGATGCCGTACGTGCCTCCATGAGTTTTCCTGCCATGTTCAAGCCTATCGAAATAGACTCGATACTGGCATACGACGGTGGCATTTACAATAATTTCCAGTGAATGTAATGCGTGACACCTTCCATCCGGATATCATTATAGGAAGTGCCGTATCCGCCAATCCGGGCAAACCCAAGGAAGGTGACATTATGGGGCAACTGGAAAATATGATTATGCAAAAGACAGATTACTCTTTACCCGATTCCCTCGGCATCCTCATGACTTTTAAATATGATGATGTCAATTTAATGGACTTCCAGCGCTTTGACGAGTTGCATGACATTGGTTATAAACGTGCCATAGAAATGATGGACTCCATAAAAAGCCGAATTCATCGAAGAATCACCCCCGAACAAGTGAAAGTTAAACGACTGGCCTATAAGAGCAATTTACCGGATTTCCGTTTCAAAAGAGTAAATATAACTGGTGCCAACGAACGACAAAAGCAATATATACAAAAAGAGTTCCATGAAACGACTTCGATGTTTTCACTATGGAGGATATCAAACGAGCATATTTCCGTTTGTTGTCCGATAATATTATATCCGAAATCATTCCTCATGCCGTTTATAATGAGAAAGACCAAACCTACGACTTGAACCTCCAAGTCAAAATGGAGGCCAATCTCTCCGTTCGTGTCGGTGGAAACGTGTCTTCCAGTGGCTCCAATCAAGTCTATTTTGGTGCTTCCTATCAAAACTTGAACTATTATTCAAAAGAATTTAATTTTGACGGACAGTTAGGCCGGGTCTACAATAATGTACAACTTGCAGCACGAATCGATTTTCCAACCAAACTGCCTACATCTTATAAATTCATAGCCTCGATCTCTACCTTCGATTATTTCAAAGAAGCCAAATTCTTTTCCAATAAAGACAATCCGGCTTTCAACAAGAAAAGAGAAGAGTTTGTAAAATTGAAGGTGTCATTACCGTTTCTAAGCCGTAAGAAAGCTGAATTCGGTGTAGGTATAGCCCGTATGGAAGACAGGTACTTCCAAACCAATATCATCGACTTCAGCGAGACAAAACATGATAAAAGCACTTATTCTATCTTCGGAGGCTCTATCGTATTGGAAGGAAGCACCTTGAATGCCCGCCAGTTTGCCACACAAGGAAGTCGTGAAAAAATGGCTGCACAAATTTTCACCGGCACAGAACATTTCAGATCAGGTGCATCCAAAGTGACTAAAGACACACCGGAACCTTATAAAAAGGTACAATCCTGGCTTCAAGTTTCATATCAGAACGAAACATACCATAAGGTAAGTCCTAAGTTTACCTTGGGAGCGTATCTAGAGGCGTATTACTCATCCCGAAATTTCTCCAATAATTATACGGCTACATTAATGCAGGCAGGAGAATTCACTCCGACAGCCCATAGCAAAGTAACCTATAATGAGGCTTTCCGTGCTAATCAATATGCCGGAGTCGGCGCCATGCCCATCTACCAGTAAGCGAGTCTTTTCAATTACGCGGAGAATTTTATGGATTTGTACCCATCTTTCCTATCAAGAAAGATGAATATGGACAAGCATATTACGGGAAAGCTTTCACAAAATTCGAATATCTTGGAGAAATCTCATTAGTTTTTCAATTATCGTTCGGTTCTATCAGTGCTTATGTAAACCACTATAGTTCACCGTCTAACGATTGGAATGTAGGTTTAACACTGGGCTGGCAGTTGTTTAACTCCCGTTTCATCGAATAATTTTTAGAAAAAAGTTTTAGTAAAACGCTTGCATTTTCAAAAAAAGTCCGTATCTTTGCACCCGTTAAAACAAAAGAACAATAAATAATGGCCGCGTAGCTCAACTGAATAGAGTAGCTGACTACGGATCAGCGGTTACAGGTTTGAATCCTGTCGCGGTCACTACCAAAAATATTAAACAATGGTCGCGTAGCTCAACTGAATAGAGTAGCTGACTACGGATCAGCCGGTTACAGGTTTGAATCCTGTCGCGATCACAAAGAAGGCCATCTTTTCTGATGGTCTTTTCTTGTATTTTCTCTCTTTTTTTAAATTTAAATGGCTCAGTTGTAATTCTTGGGGGAAAATCCCCTGTTAAGCACCTCCGCGCTTCTACAGGTCTACCATTTTTCCGTTCTTATATCTTTGCAGCATATAAAAAAGAAGCATTATGGTTTAGAAGAACTTGGGAACGCTTCTTGGAAGCATTGAAATTATCCTCAATCACGCCTACACCTTCTCCAACGAAACAATGACGACCAACACAACTTCTCACACACCTGAAAAGAACAGTTCATCTTTAAACAAGCGCTTGTTCTTTTTAAAAAACAAGGCGTTTCAAAGGTTACTAACATACAGACCGACAGGTTAGTAACGTGTCGGGTAACACGTTACTAATGTATCAGGTGAAAGATTAGTAATGTTACGCGTGAAAGATATAGAATCTTACAGGTATAATATATCAAAGAACGAACAGACAGGCATAAAAAAAGACTGGTGTTTTTAATGACGAAACACCAGTCTTATCTAATTAAAAAAATTCCTTTATCAGCATTTAATTTTCAATTCATCCAAAATAGCACGCATCTTTTCAAATGTTGTGATACGAGTCGGTACAAGCGGCAAACGTAATTTATTTTCAATCAGCCCCATTACATTCAACATAGCCTTCACCCCGGCAGGATTACCATCTACGAACAACAGGCTGAATAATTCCGTAAACCTATGATGAATAGTCAATGCATTTGCAAAATCACCCTGTAATGCCAAACGAGTCATACGACTGAATTCACGCGGAAATGCATTACCGATAACCGAGATAACCCCTACAGCACCCAAAGTAATCAAAGGAAATGTAATACCATCATCACCCGAAATCACATCAAAATTAGCCGGTTTATTCTTGATGATATCATCCATCTGAGTAATATTACCCGATGCCTCCTTGATAGCGATAATATTCTTGAAATCGCGTGCCAGACGCAAGGTGGTCTCAGCAGTCATGTTCACACCGGTACGTCCCGGTACATTATAAAGAACCACAGGAAGATCCGTCGCTTCAGCAATCGCTTTATAGTGTTGGTAAATACCTTCCTGGGAAGGTTTGTTATAATAAGGTACAGCAACAAGTACGGCATCAACTCCTGTCATATCATCATTTTTCAGCGTTTCCACAACAGCACGGGTACAGTTGCTGCTAACTCCCAGCAGAATAGGGATACGTCCATTCACTCTTTCGATTATCAAACATTTTATCTTGTCTTTTTCTTCTTTAGTCAAAGTCGGGGTTTCAGCCGTGGTTCCCAACACGCACAAAAAATCTGTTCCATTTTGAAGCTGGTAATCAACCAGACGAAGTAACGCATCATAATCAACGCTGTCATCTTCCTTGAAAGGAGTAATCAACGCTACTCCCATGCCTTTTAATCTTGTCTGTATCATAAATGAATTATAAATTCTTATTTAATAGCCTACAAAAGTACGAATATTTTCTCTTTTAGCGATAAAAATCACACTATTTTTAGTTTATACTCGCTAAAAGTCACTCTATCATTTGCAGAAACTCTTCTTCGCTCACAATGGTCACACCCAGTTTCTGCGCTTGCTCCAGTTTACTGGGTCCCATATTGTCACCCGCCAAAACAAAGCTGGTCTTGGACGAAATACTTCCCACATTCTTACCACCATGCTTTTCAATTAACTCCTTATATTCGTCACGCGAATGATGGGCGAAAACCCCACTAATCACAATAGATTTCCCTGCCAATTTGTCAGTGTGTCCCGAAGTATCCTCCTCATCAGCTTCCAATCTCACACCCGCCACACGAAGACGCTCTATAATGTCACGATTCTTCGGATTAGCAAAGTACAACAAGATACTCTGTGCTATTTTTTCTCCGATTTCATCGACATGAATCAAATTATCCAAACTCGCGTCTGCCAAAGCATCCATCGACTTAAAGGATTTTGCCACCTTCTTCGCCACAGTTTCACCCACAAAACGGATGCCCAATGCAAAGAGTACCCTTTCGAACGGCACTTCTTTGGACTGCTCTATACCTTTTATTATATTCTCGGCAGATTTTTCTCCCATACGTTCTAGGTTGATGATATCCGATGTTTTTAAAGTATACAGATCGGCAACATCACGTATCAATCCTTCCTGGTAAAACTGATCTACCGTTTCCGGACCGAGTCCATCAATATCCATAGCCCTACGGCTGATAAAATGTTCTATTTTCCCTTGATCTGTGGGGGGCAAGCGGCATCATTGGTACAATAATAAGCAGCTTCACCTTCATAGCGCACCAATTTACTGCCACACTCGGGGCAATAAGTAATAAACTTTACTTTATCACCTATCATAATACGGGCGTTCTTGTCCACACCTACAATTTTTGGAATAATCTCGCCCCCTTTTTCTACATAAACCATATCGCCGATATGCAAATCCAGCCCTTCTATGATGTCTGCATTATGGAGCGAAGCACGCTTTACCACGGTTCCGGATAGCTGTACGGGATCCAGATTGGCCACCGGAGTCACAGCACCTGTTCTTCCCACTTGATAGGTCACCTTGTTCAAACGGGTAAGTGCCTGTTCGGCCTGAAACTTGTATGCAATGGCCCATCGGGGTGATTTTGCCGTAAAACCCAAATTACGCTGCTGTCGCAAAGAATTCACTTTCAGTACTATTCCGTCCGTAGCTACAGGCAGATTCTTACGCTCCACATCCCAGTATTTGATGAAATCAAATACTTCCTGCAATGTTTTGCATTTGCGAGTAAGATCAGAAATTTTAAATCCCCATTTCTCCGCTTCTTTCAAATTTTCATAATGACCGTCGCACGGCAAATTATCTCCAAGCAAATAATAAAGGTATGCATCCAGCTTGCGGGATGCCACAATGGCAGAATTCTGCAACTTCAATGTTCCCGAAGCTGCGTTGCGGGGATTAGCGAACAACGGTTCTTCGCGGGCTTCTCGTTCTTTGTTCAATTCCTCAAACACCACCCAAGGCATCAAAATCTCCCCACGAATTTCAAATGCTTCAGGATACCCCTTTCCATGCAACACCAAAGGGATACTGCGGATGGTCTTCACATTGCCTGTCACATCATCTCCTTGCACGCCATCACCACGCGTCACAGCACGCAACAATTTCCCGTTCTCGTAAGTCAGCGAAATAGAAGTACCATCGTATTTCATTTCACAACAAATCTCAAAATCTTCGTTCAAGGACTTCTTTACCCTGTCATAAAACTCGGTTACTTCCGTTTCCGAATAGGTGTTAGTCAATGAAAGCATGGGATATTTATGTACCACCTGCATGAAGTTTTTGTTTATATCACTTCCCACACGCATACTGGGCGAGTTCTCATCTCTATGTTCCGGATGTTTTTCTTCCAGATCCTGAAGTTCACGCATCAGCTTGTCAAACTCCTGGTCTGTAATCTCAGGCGCATTCAATACATAATAATTATAGTTATGTCGATGAAGCTCCTCGCGCAATTGGTCTATTCTTTCTATTTCTGTCATATATATAAAGGTAGTTTTCCCGCAAAAATAGCTATTTTTTGAATGAAAAACACCTTCCGGCAAAGAGGAATTTGCTACTTTTGCAAAAAATAACCGAATATGAGAATAGACATCATTACCGTTTTACCCGAGATGCTGGAAAGCTTCTTCAACTGCTCTATCATGAGCCGTGCGCAGAAAAAAGGAATTGCAGAAATACATATACATAATTTACGCGATTATGCATACGACCGTTATCGCAAAGTAGATGATTATCCTTCGGTGGATTTGCCGGTATGGTGATGAAGATTGAACCAATAGACCGATGCATCTCAGCTTTGAAAGCAGAACGCGAGTACGATGAAATTATATTTACATCTCCAGATGGAGAACAGTTTAACCAGCCGATGGCCAACTCACTTTCACTCGCAAAGAATTTAATTATTCTATGTGGTCATTTTAAGGGTATAGACTATAGAATACGTGAACATTTCATTACGAAAGAAATCAGTATCGGTGACTATGTTTTGACAGGTGGGGAGTTGCTGCCGCCGTTATCGCCGATGCCGTAGTTCGTATTATTCCCGGGGTCATTTCTGACGAACAATCGGCATTGTCCGATTCTTTTCAAGATAATCTGTTAGCAGCTCCTGTATATACCCGTCCTGCAGAATACAAAGGATGGCAAGTTCCCGATGTGTTGTTATCCGGACACGAGGCAAAGATTAAAGAATGGGAGCTTCAGCAGTCATTAGAAAGAACACAGCGGCTAAGACCCGATTTGCTAAAATAAAAATATATATAAAAAATAAAGAGATAAAAGCCTTATGATGAACATGGCTTTTACCTCTTTTGCTTTTGTTTATATCATACCTGAAAAGATGTTCTCTCTTTAATATAACCTAAGTCCATCTTCCTTTTCCTTATATATTGATAAAGCTTTTTCAAGTGTTTTTCTACTCCATTTTTTCAAAAACAAGCCATTTCATCGAAAAAAATAATTGAAGTTATCATTTTATACCCATGCAATAAGTTGTAACAACAACCATTTTTATACTCGTTCTATCTAGAGAAGGTTATAAAAAGGCCCTGCAAGAAATGCTTCAATTTATTCATCTACACTCTCGCAGGGCTATAATTTAAAAGATAAAATTTTCAGATTTCTAAAGCGCCTATTATATCTTTTACAGATGTATATCCATGACGTTCCAAATAGTCATTTATTCCTTCTGAAACTTTGACAGTAATAGCTGGGTCTATGAAGTTGGCAGTACCTATCTGTATTGCGGTGCACCTGCCAACATAAACTCCACAGCATCCTTCCAGCCCATGATCCCCCCTAGTCCAATGACAGGAATATTTACTGCTTTAGCGACTTGCCATACCATACGCAATGCGATTGGTTTCACAGCTGCACCACTCATGCCGCCGGTAATAGTGGAAAGTACAGGCCGACGCTTTTCAGCATCGACAGCCATCCCCAGCAGGGTATTGATCAGAGATACACTGTCCGCACCGGAAGCCTCGGCCGCACGTGCTATTTCTGTGATGTCTGTCACATTGGGAGATAATTTTACGATCAGCGTCTTTTTATACACATTACGTACAGCTTTTACAACCTCGGAACACCCGCATGCGGAAACCCCGAAGGCCATACCGCCCTGCTTTACATTAGGGCATGAGATATTCAATTCTATAGCGGGAATATTATCCAGATCATTGATGATTTCGGCAGTCTTCACATAATCCTCTACAGCAGATCCGGATACATTAACGATCATATTAGTATGGATATCCCTTATCTGTGGATAGATATGTTCAACAAAATAATCTACCCCTTTATTCTGTAACCCTACCGCATTAAGCATCCCCATAGGGGTCTCTGCCATACGTGGGTAAGGATTACCCTCACGATGATGAAGGGTAGTCCCTTTTACAATGATGCCACCAATTTTTTCGAGGTCTACAAAGTCCTCAAATTCTTTTCCGTATCCAAAGGTACCCGATGCTGTCATAACCGGGTTACAAAGCTTTAAATCGCCGATATTTACACTTAAATCTGCCATAATAGTTTCTTTATATTAAATACAGGACCCTCTTTACAAACACACAAATGCCCTTCGTCCGTGTTCTCCACACAGCATAAGCATGCACCGACACCACAAGCCATCCTATTTTCCAGTGAAACCTCACATTCTATTCCATGAACTTTGGCGTATTTAGCTACCGAAATCATCATGGGTTTTGGACCACAGGTGTATATCATATCAAACCGATCTGTATGCAAGATGCTATGCTGTGTCACATAGCCTTTCTCGCCCATACTTCCATCTTCAGTTGTTGTATACACCTTACCTAATTTCTCAAAATACTCCAGCTGCAACAGATCTTTGGATGAACGTGCGCCTAGCAGGAAAGCAGGCGTACATCCCATTTTCACTAACTCAGCACCGAGCATCAACATCGGGGCGGTACCCACACCACCGCCAACCAGTAGCGGCTTTACCTTTGTCACATTCCGGGGCATTGTAAATCCATTGCCGAGAGGCATCACCACATTAACAATATCTCCTTGTTTCACAGTGGCTAGTTTGCGAGTGCCATCGCCAACTAATTGCACCAGGAACCAAACTTCATTGGTTGTTTTATCCACATAATTAATAGAAATAGGACGGCGGAGAAAAGTTGTATTGGAACCGTCAATACGTATCTCAGCAAACTGACCCGGCAGCATCTCGGGCAATGGGTTGGCATGAGTCAATTTTATCAGAACATAATTGGCATGCAATTTTATGTTCTGTGTAACCACAAGGTCTAAAATATATTTTTCATGAAATAAAATTGGGTAAATTCATTTTCTATGCAAAGATACACGAATTTACCCAAATCTTATTCTGCTAACCGGCATTTTAGTGGATTCCCACCCTAATTTTCAGGCTTGAACGTTTCATAAGTCCCATTATCAAAGAATATTCTTATTTCAGTGATTTTTTTGGCAGGTATTTCCACATACTTAATTTCCTCACGCACAATCTCTTTAGGAGAATAAAGTGGTGTTTTAACCTCATTTTCCTTGCGATATTCCGGAGAAACTGGACGTTCGGGCGTAAATAATGAATTCTCATCAAACAAAGAAGGCGTATAATGAATGTTATTGTCTGAATCAACATCCGTTTCCATTTGTCCTTCACCATAGAGTAACCAGTCTAAACTGATATAGTCACACGCTTTGTGTATTTTCATGACGACTTCCAAGCTAGGATTATTCCTACCACTAAGAATATGGGAAAGAGAGGAAGGTGAAATTCCAATCTTCTCTGCAAATTGAGCTGCAGTCATATCTTCTTTCTGGATTATTTGAGCGATTCTTTCCTTCATTTACAAAAGTATAAGGCAAAATTTACAGATACAAAAGTAATTAATATAATTCATAAATGCAAATTTACAATATGGAAATGTATATCTTACAAAAGTAAAGTATGAGTATATTATTGGAAATAAATTAAGATTTACACACGTAAACCGCTCCTAAAAATACTATAATTATCACTTTATGCATGACTATATAAAATACTGATTTATCTATAATATATACACAACAAAAATATATATTACAAATAAATATGATTTATATAAGCAAATAAAATGCATACAAGTTATTAACCACTTTATCGACAAGATATAAAACACTGGTTTCAAGCATATTATCGTAATAAAATAAGAGATAAATAATTATTCATATACATTTATATATGTAATCTTCACTCTTGACTACTACCTTGTTTATATTTGTATTATTTACATTGTTAAACCTGCAAAGCTTATAATATCTCCTATATTAGGAAAGTTTACAGATGTAAGATTACAAATTAAATTATAATTATTTCTAAAAGTGAATTTTCTCTGTTTTACGCTCCAGCTTGATCCTATGAATATTTTGTTTCCTATTTTACAAGTATCAATGTATTTTTCATGGTAAAGACAAGAACTCCCCATCCAAGTTTTAGCCCATTTTCGCTTTATGGGATTCATAGATAATGAGAATCATAGAATGCACGATAAGAGGACAAGTATGGATTCAAAATTTAAACTAACGTATGAATTTGCAAAAAATAAATTGTCGCTGTTTACTTGCTTCATCTGCATTCTTTCCATTCTTCTTATTCATTTTACTCCGAAAAGGCTAAATACTGCCATTATTCATGTACAAACAGACATTCCCTTTAAAATACGCGATTCTAAGAAGGCGAAAAATGGTCTATCAATCTAGGAATAAGCAAGTTAATACTATTTTTCTCATCATCCATCTCTCATCATCTAGAAAAATAGAGAACAAAAACATAACTGTAGCATTAAATGAGGTAATAATAAAAGTATGAATGTAAAATATTATTCTCAATTGAGTCATCAACAGGATTTCTGCTAAGAGAAAGGATAAAAAGAATCCCGACACTTAAAAAAACAAAAGCATCGGGATAGCGGAATCTTGTTTGACCTCGTTAGTTAATGAAGAATTTTGTATACAAGTTCTCGCAGCAAATCTCCATCCTCCAAAGATGGATTACCCACTCCTTTTGATTTTGCATCACAGTAACGAATCTCACCAATAATTTGCATCACCTTTACTCCGCTATATTTTCTCATAGCAGCCATATAGTCTTTAGATTGCCATGGTGATTTAAGCCCCAGCTGATTGGCTATACCCTGCTCTGACTTATCAGGAGCATAATATGCAAGCATCAAATTAGAGAAGAAATTGAATAACACAGACAAGGTCATTTGCAAAGGATTTGTTTTGGGGTTCTCCTCAAAATATTTTATTATCTGATTAGCCTTGAAAACATCCTTTGCCACCAAAGCATTCCTAAGTTCAAAATTATTATAATCCTTACTTATGCCAATGTTACGTTCTATTTGTTCAGGAGTAATCCGCTTTTGCTCTCTTGGAAGCGTGATAATTAATTTTTCCAACTCTCCGGCCATACGGCTTAAATCTGCTCCAACAAATTCCGCCATCATTTCTGAAGCCTTAGGCTCTATTTCTACTGAACGACGTTTCAAGTAAGAAGATATAAAGCCAGGAAGCTGAGCATCCTTAATCTTTTTCGATTCGAAAAGGACACCTACTTTCTCTATTTCAGCTGCCAATTTTTTTCTTCTATCCAATGTACCATGTTTATGGCATAACACCAGAATTGTAGAATCCAAAGGTTTCTGGAGATAATAAGCAAGCTCTTCAATATTCTTTATATTCTGAGCTTCTTTTACTATTACAACTTGATATTTGGACATCATGGGATAACGCTTGGCTGCATTGATAACAGTCGCGATATCTGTATCAGCCCCATAGACAATAGTCTGATTGAATTCTTTTTCATTTTCATTTAACACCGTTTGTGCTATATACTCAGATATCCGATCTATATAATAAGATTCTTCACCCATTAGATAATAAACAGGCTTATAGATACGGTTTTTCAGTTCACGGGCTATTTCTTCGTATGTTGTTTCTTTTGCCATACACAGTAAAATTACCAGTCAAATTTTAAGTGCTTGACTGTTTTCTTTTCCTCAATAATCATTTGTAATGAAGCAATACCAATCTCCACATGCTCCTCTACATATTGCTGCGTTACAATACTGTCGCTTTTCTCCGTCTTCACCCCTTCAGGAATCATCGGCTGGTCGGATACCAGAAGTAATGCTCCAGTAGGAATATGATTGTAAAAACCGGTAGTAAACAGCGTAGCCGTTTCCATATCCACACACATGGCACGCGTTTTAAGGAGATACTTTTTAAACTCTTCATCATGCTCCCATATACGGCGGTTGGTAGTATATACCGTTCCGGTCCAATAATCGCGGGCATGGTCGCGGATAGCCGACGAGACGGCACGCTGCAACATAAATGCAGGTAACGCAGGTACCTCAGGCGGATAATAATCATTGGATGTTCCTTCTCCACGAATAGCTGCAATGGGCAGAATCAGATCTCCCAACTTATTTTTCCTATCTATGCCCCCACATTTACCTAAAAACAAACATGCTTTAGGCTGGATGGCCCCTAGCAAATCCATAATGATAGCAGCATTGGGACTTCCCATGCCAAAATTAATAATAGTGATTCCTTCCGCATGTGCCGAAGTCATATTGGCATCACGTCCTAGTACCGGCACATTAAATTTGTCGGCAAAAAGTTCCACATATTTATTGAAATTGGTCAGAAGGATGTATTCTCCGAAATCATTCAAGCTTCTTTTTGTGTAGCGGGGAAGCCAGTTTGCTACAATTTCCTCTTTTGTTTTCATAATCTTTTGTATTTTTGCATCGGTTATTACCGAGTTACACTTATGCAAATTTACTAAATGTTATCATTAAACTTACCATCCTACGAAATTAAAATCGCGGAGCGAAATGGAAAAAATGTTATTTTCGATATGCTCCGCAAGAGATATGTCGCCCTTACTCCGGAAGAATGGGTAAGACAACATTTTGTTCATTACCTGACGGATTATAAAGGATATCCGAAGGGATTACTGGCCAACGAAATACAACTAGACTTAAACGGAACAAAAAAACGTTGTGATACTGTGCTCTACAACAAAGATCTAAGTGCCAAACTGATTGTGGAGTACAAAGCTCCACATATAGAAATCACACAAACAGTATTTGATCAGATAACCAGGTATAACATGGTTCTGAAAGTTGATTATCTGATTGTCAGCAACGGATTGAATCATTACTGCTGCCATATTGATTACAATACAAAAACATATCTTTTTCTACCAGAGATTCCCCACTATTCAGAACTGTAGATATATAAAAAACATTCTAAGCAACATCTCCTTACAAGATCTTGCTCAGAATGTGATGAAATTCTTTTTCCACAAAGAAAAAGATACTGCTTCAGGCGATATTATCTCTTGACAGTTTCCAAGTGCTGTTCAGCAATCACACCTGCCAATTCAGGGTCAATCATGATACGACCACAATATTCACATACGATAATTTTCTTACGCATACGGATATCAAGCTGTTTCTGGGGCGGAATCTTGTTAAAACAACCACCACATGCATCACGCTGAACATACACAATTCCCAATCCATTTCGAGAATTTTTACGGATACGTTTAAACGCCTGCAACAGACGCGGTTCGATAGTTGTTTCCAATACTTTTGCTTTCTCTCTCAGCTTTTCTTCTTCCTGCTTGGTTTCAGAAACAATTTCTTCCAATTCGGATTTCTTCGCTTCCAAGTCCTTCTTTCTTTCATCCAAGTCTTGATTACTGTGCTCTATCTCCTCGCTCTTTGCTTTTTCCGCTGCAATATATTCCTTTATGCGTTTCTCGCAAAGCTCGATTTCCAATGACTGGAATTCAATTTCCTTTGTCAACACATCATATTCGCGATTATTACGCACATTATCCTGCTGAGCTTTATATTTTTCAACAGAAGTCTTAGCTGTCTCAATTTCAATTTTCTTAGTCGCAATGTTTGATTTCAGTTCCTCGATATCAGCTTTAATTTTCTCGATACGAGTACTCAAACCGGCGACCTCATCTTCAAGGTCTTGAACTTCAAGAGGAAGTTCCCCTCTCAGGGTCTTAATCTTATCGATTTCAGACAACATGGTCTGCAACTGATACAAAGCCTTCAGCTTTTCTTCCACTGTTAATTCGCTCGGGTCTTTCTTTGCTTCTCTAGCCATAGTTTTTTCTTACAAATATTTAATAGGATTTGTATTTACCCGGGTTATCTGGACTTCCAGTTCCGGAAACATCTCCTGCATGATTGAATAAAATATTTCTTTTGTATACTGCTCACTCTCATAATGACCTACTTCAGCTACCAGAATATTATTCTCGTAATTGAAATAATCATGATATTTCACTTCACCCGTGATAAATACATCAGCATCGGCACTTACCGCTTTAGGCAATAAAAATGCTCCAGCACCACCGCATAACGCTACTTTCTGTATCAAACGACCAGATAAACGAGTATGTCGCAGACAGCCCACTTCGAACGTCTTCTTGATGCGTTTCAAGAAATCCAGTTCGGTTTCAGGTTCTTCCAATTCTCCGATCACCCCCGAACCTACTTGTGTCCAAGTATTTTTCAACGGATAAAAATCAAAAACCGGTTCTTCATAAGGATGTGTTGCCAATAATGCTTTTACCGCCATAGCCTTTTTAAAAGCCGGAAGAATCGTTTCTATACGCACCTCGGACTCCTTATGCAATTCGCCTATTTCTCCACAGAACGGACTGGCTCCTTTCTGCGCACGGAAAGTCCCCTCACCTTCCAAATTATAGCTGCATGAATCATAATTACCTATGCAACCACAACCGGCTTCAAATAAAGCTTTTCTCACTCTATCAGCCTGTGCATCCGGCACAAAAGTTACAAGCTTCAATAAATATTCTTCTTTCGGGTCTAATATGCGTACATTTCTGAGACCTATCTTTTCAGCTATTTTATAATTGACACCTCCGGGTGCATTATCCAGATTGGTATGTGCCGAATAAATGACAATATCATTTTTAATGGCTTTCAAAACACACCGTTCAATGTAATCCCGACCCATAATAGATTTATAACCTTTAAATATAAGTGGATGATGTGATATAATCAGGTTGTATCCCAACATGACAGCTTCATCCACAACAGCTTCAGTAACGTCCAGACACAACAAAGCCCCTGTTGCTTCCGCTTCTGTCAGTCCAACTTGCAATCCGGCATTATCAAATCCGTCTTGCAAAGGCAGAGGCGCGAACCTTTCAAGGCACTTACTATTTCCTTAATTTTCATTCGTTCGCGAAAATTTGATTGCAAAGATAATCAATCCATTTGAATTTAAAAAGCAACCAAGCTATTTTTTATACTTTCCCCACTTTATCATTTTATTTTTCAAAGCATAACGTTCGTCAACAACACGGTCTGTCGGAAAAAAAGTAAGATGAATACGCCATCCGCCCGAATGAAACGTAAATTTGCGGGCTGATATTCCTGTTTCTATCAAAGCTAGTTTATCAATGATAAATGCTTTAATATCTACAGGAAATTCCTCTCCTTCATACATTATATCCGCAGTGACAAAGAAACCGGGAGTTGATAATTCTGCTATATATTTCCAAATTTGCTCATTCATGTTTTTCTATTTTATTGAAAGAAATATATAATGTATACAAAGCAAGGAAAGACCCTACTTCCGTTTGGTATCCTTATGAACCCGTAACAACCGGCCATAACTGTCGAATGATTTCCGTGAGGCCAGAAAAATGGTCATCATTAGTGAAAGCATAGATGCCACCACAGTTATAACTACAATCATAATCTGATATTTGATAGCCACATGTGGCGAACTTCCTCCCAATATCTGCCCAATCATAGTTCCCGGCAATGCAACAAGCCTGTTACTGCCATATTGGCAATGCCCGGACTGAACGCTTTAATAAGAGCCTGACGCACAAATGGAGCTATCGCCTCATTACGGGTAGCGCCATTCCCCAACAGAAAATAATAAAGTTGCTGTTCCCTACGCAATCCGGCATAGTAAGTATTTAATCCTATCACATTCACTCCCAACATATTCCCCATGATTATACCAAAAACCGGAATAAAATACTGGGCACTGAAGATGTTATCCAACTTTAATACAAAGCCAAGGAAATAAAGTCCGACAAGCACCACTGTTACAAAAAAACCGATAGAAATAGGAATCATCAAAATTCCGCGTTTTAACCGCGTACGCGTCAAAGCCGTTTCAGCAGCCACCCCAACCATGATGATCACCCACAAAAAATTAATAAACGGATTGTTCCATTCAAACAGAAAACGAAGATAAGCCCCAATCAAAAACAACTGTATAATCATACGTACTGTGCCTATCAGAACCGGTTTAAGCAAGCCCGTCTTGAAACGCCATAAAAAATAAACCGGAATAAGCATCAGCAGCAATCCTACTCCCAAACTGCCATAGTCTATATCAATTGTTCCCATCAGTCAGATTATAAAGTAAATACCTTGTCGCATCCGGCAGCAAACTGTTTGTCATGCGAAACAGACAATATAGTCATTCCTTTACTGCATAAGGATTTAAAGAAGTTAATCACCCGTAAACACGATTCCGGATCAAGTGCCGAAGTCGGTTCGTCCACTACCAGTAAAGGTTTGTCAAGCAAGGCTGTCACTGCCAACATGATACGCTGACGCTGACCACCCGACACTTCATTTACCCGTTTATCATAAAGTTTCTCTTCCAATCCTAATGATACGAAATAATCCATCAGCCGCTCTTTGCTGAATCCCGCCTCACGATTTGCCTTCAGTTCAAAAGGCATCCGCACCATTTCACTGACCCATTCCGAAGGAAGAGCCAACTCCTGGGGAATCCATGCTATTTTCTTTCGGATATGATCCGCCGTCTTAGGTGCCAGCAGTGTGCCGTCCACCCTTATTGTCCCTTCACTTAAAGGAACAAAGCCCAAAACAGCTTTCAGCAATGAAGATTTTCCACTGCCGGAACCACCACAAATGCATACACTTTCTCCGTAATGAACTTGCAGGTCAAGTCCTCTGAAAAGAGTCAGATTACCAAAACTTATAGATATATTTTCTATATTAATCATCACATTAAAACAAAAAGAGTCGGGAGCATTCACTGCTGCCGACTCCACATAATGTATTAAAAATAAAATAAATGTGTCGAAGTTTAATATGCTCTCGCAAAGAGAACACGGCGAGCAGATGGTTTTCCGGTTACCATACACTTGCCCGGAGTCAGGCTCTCTTCATCAGCATCAAAAGGAAGACAACGAATTGTTGCCTTGGTATCCTCTTTAATCCGGTCTTCCGTTTCCGGGGTTCCATCCCAATGAGCCAGAATAAAGCCACCTTTCTCTATCTGTTCCTTGAAATCATCGTATGAATCCACTTTCACGATATGTTCGTTACGATAGTTCAATGCCTTCTGATAAATATTGTTCTGGATATCCTCCAACAATTGTTGTACATATTCTTCGATTCCGTCGCAAGAACGAGTTTCTTTCTCCAATGTATCACGACGCATCACTTCCATTGTATTGTTTTCAAGATCACGGCCACCCATTACCAAGCGAACAGGCACACCTTTCAGTTCGTAATCTGCAAACTTGAATCCCGGACGCTTATTGTCTGCATTATCATATTTCACAGAAATACCCATTGCTTTCAACTTGTTGACAATGCCTTCTACTTTTGCATCAATCTTCTTCAGCATTTCATCATTCTTATAAATAGGAACGATAACTACCTGAATAGGAGCCAAATGTGGTGGCAACACCAATCCGTTATCATCAGAGTGAGTCATTATCAATGCACCCATCAAACGGGTAGATACTCCCCAGGAAGTAGCCCAAACATAATCCAGCTTATTGTTTTTGTCAACAAACTGTACATTGAACGCTTTCGCAAAATTCTGTCCCAAGAAGTGAGAAGTACCACATTGCAATGCCTTTCCATCCTGCATCAAACCTTCGATGGTGTAAGTATCCAACGCACCCGCGAAACGTTCATTAGCCGATTTTACCCCTTTGATTACCGGGACAGCCATATACTTCTCGGCGAAGTCACCATACACATGCAACATTTTCTGTGCTTCCGCTTCTGCTTCCTCGCGGGTCGCATGAGCCGTATGACCTTCCTGCCACAAGAACTCCGCAGTACGCAGGAACAATCGGGTACGCATCTCCCACCGCATAACATTTGCCCATTGGTTGCACAAGATAGGCAGGTCACGATAGGAATTAATCCAGTTCTTATATGTACTCCAAATGATTGTTTCAGATGTAGGGCGGATAATCAATTCTTCTTCCAGTTTGGCAGCCGGATCTACGATAACACCCGAACCGTCCTCTGCATTCTTCAGACGATAGTGAGTAACTACAGCACACTCTTTGGCAAATCCTTCTACGTGCTCAGCTTCACGGCTAAGGTAAGATTTCGGGATAAGCAACGGGAAATAGGCATTTACGTGACCGGTTTCCTTAAACATATCGTCCAACTGACGCTGCATTTTCTCCCAAATGGCGTATCCGTAAGGCTTGATAACCATACATCCACGCACAGGTGATTGTTCAGCCAAATCGGCCTTCACCACCAAGTCATTATACCACTGAGAATAATTCTCGCTTCTTTTGGTAAGTTCTTTCAATTCTACTGCCATGCTATATCGTTATTTTTGTTTTTCCTTTTTAAGAGTTTGCAAAATTAGTAAAAAAGCATGGGAAAGTACTAATGATTTAGCAAAAATATAGAGTCGAAAAATATAAAAATAACTTATTGATAACGATAATACCACCAATAGGTATCACCATATTCCCGCCGCATACGGTTTTTCTCTTCCACTGGTGATGAAAATTCCTTCTGACGGTTAAGAAACTCATCCAAACGCCGCACCATCAGCGTGTCTTTAACTTCTCTTCCATATCCAGGATGAGTCCGTTTATAAAGCACCAATGCCTCACGATAATAACGCGGCAATGTATCTTGCTCGAAACAATACATATCAACCGCCGATACAAATTTATCCAATTTCTTATCCAGCAGCAATGCACTCATATAATAATTCAAAGCGGTATGTCTACCTATTTCATCACGACAGATACGGGCCAAAAAGTCTACTGTCTCTTCTGCAACATGTGGTCTTACACCAAGATGAGCATACAAGCTATCGGCATTCAAGCGCAAAGTTTCCTGAGAATGAGGCGCAAACAAAAGCCTTCCGCACCATAATATTGAGGGTATTCAAACAAATGCTCCCCCATGGTACCTTCCAAAGACATAGCATAGGCTCTAAGCACTGTCAATGTACGGGTTGTTTCCAAAGACTTTGCTCCTATCATCCGTGCAGCTTCATAATGATGATTACGGATAGCCTGCTCCACAGCCAGTTCATGATGAAAATTCACATTCGTATTTCCTATACCTACCGTCATCAGGCATAAAAGTGTCAAAATTGCTAAGTTAGAGTTTATTAAGCCCAATATAGAACCCTCTTGATTCAACCAGGAACGAAACACACGCCGTAAAGTATAGACAACACCTATATATATAAGCAAAAGCAACGGCAGCAGCCAAAACCATTTATCCTCTATGTTTCCTCCGTGGAAAATAGTCCGGTCCACATCCGTCAGCACTCCCAGCAACAGACAAGACGGGAAATAAGAAAGTGTTCGCACAGGGCCTTTTAATCCCATCAATCCATTGATTCCCCAACGGAATACCAATAAAACCACTGTAATGATGATAGCTCCTGCCAACGGAGAATAATGTGTCTTTCCTTGTGACAATGAATAATGCAATGCACCTACGACATCTTTCTGAAGCACAAAAAGATAGACAATACTAAAAATAGAGAAAAGAAGACCGCACGCAACCGTGAGGATGCGGGCGGCTCTTTTATAGGATAAGCTGTTGTTGCTGCTCATAAATTACTCTTTCACTTTTTCAATACCACAGCCGAACGGGCAGGCAGATACAGTTTCAGCCATTCCTTTTTATCCTTCTTATAAAGAGGGTCGAAATTAGTGAAATGACGTATACTGTCATCAGCCAGACCATTGCCTCCGAAAGCTGTCGCATCCGTATTCAGTACCACATCATACGCCCCGACAGGCACTAGGAACCATAGTCTGTAAATGACTTGGTAGGATTGAAATTAAATACAAAAATCAAATTCTTACGCCGGTAAGCCAACACTTGGTCACCATCGTTATGCCATACCTCAATCACTGGAGTATCCTGAATATTTTTCACACTTTCAATGAGGTGGACCATAGCTGAATCAAAATCGCCCAAGTAATGGTAACACAGGTTCTTATTATCAAAAAGTCCCCACTGACGACGGGCATATTTATGCGACCATCCGTTACCTTCACGTGGAAAATCAATCCATTCGGGATGCCCGAATTATTACCCATAAAGTTCAAATATCCTCCATTGATGGTAGAGGCAGTAAGCAAACGAATCATCTTATGCAATGCGATGCCACGATGCACTGTATAATTTTCATCCCCTTTCTGGAAATGCCAATACATATCAGCATCTATCAGACGGAAAATAATAGTCTTATCGCCCACCAATGCCTGGTCATGGCTTTCGGCATACGAAATAGTCTTCTCGTCCTTACGTCTGTTGGTCACTTCCCAGAACATGCTGCTCGGTTTCCAGTCTTCATCAATCTTCTCCTTGATTGTTTTAATCCAATAATCCGGAATATTCATGGCCATACGGTAATCAAACCCATATCCACCATTTTGAATCGGTGCTGCCAACCCGGGCATACCCGAAACTTCTTCCGCAATGGTAATCGCTTTGGAATTTACCTGATGAATCAACTTGTTGGCCAATGTCAAATAACAAATCGCATTATCATCCTGATTCCCGTTAAAGTAATCCCCATAATTACAGAAAGCCTCTCCCAAGCCGTGGCTATAATACAACATAGATGTCACACCGTCAAAACGAAAACCGTCAAAACGGAACTCATCCATCCAATACTTACAATTGGACAGCAAGAAATGAATCACCTCATTCTTACCATAATCAAAGCATAAGGAATCCCATGCCGGATGTTCACGCCGCCCGCCCGGATAGAAGTATTGATTAGGATCACCGGCAAAATTGCCAAGTCCCTCCACTTCATTCTTCACGGCATGAGAGTGAACAATATCCATAATGACGGCAATTCCCATTCTATGCGCCGTATCAATCAATTCCTTCAATTCATCCGGTGTACCGAAACGGGATGACGGAGCGAAAAAGCTGGAAACATGATACCCGAAACTCCCATAATAAGGATGCTCCTGAATAGCCATAATCTGAATACAATTATATCCGGCTTCCGCTATACGCGGCAATATTTTCTCACGGAACTCATTATAAGTGCCTACCTTCTTCTTCCTGAGCCATACCGATATGACATTCATAAATCATCAAAGGATCAGTCTTTGCACGGAACACCTTCTTTCTAAACCGGTAAGGATTCTCCGGCTCCCAAACCTGTGCGCTGAATATCTTTGTCTGATCATCCTGTACCACACGGTTAGCCCATGCTGGTATACGTTCTCCTTCACCGCCATTCCAACGGACTTTCAGTTTATACAAATCACCATGCTTTATAGCACCGCTTTGTAATTCCACCTCCCATACGCCAGGAGAGTTCTTTACATGGTACATCCTATAATCGCCATGCTCTTTCCAGTCGTTGAAATCTCCGATAAGATAAATTTCCTTCGCATTCGGAGCCCATTCACGGAACACCCACCCTCTTCTGGTACGATGCAAGCCGAAATATAAATATCCGGTGGCAAAGTCCGACAAAGTTCCTTTGCCTCCGGTCAGTTCCAATTCTTTGTCTAATGCATGCTGATGGCGTCCTTCAATCGCTGCCGAATACGGTTCCAGCCAAGGATCACTTTCTATTATGCCTAATTTAGGAGTGGTATTTTCCATAATATGATTACTTGTTAGTTATTCTCTTTCAAACCAAAACTTTAACGATCACTTTTTTCACGCCGTCAGGAGACACTCCCGGAGCATGAGCATCCTGTGGAAAAAAGATGGCAAACATTCCCGGCTTTACAGGAATATAGCTTTCGGCAAGTCCCGGATAGAACGAGATATCCTTATCTGCATCATAGTCTGCTTCGGGAAGATCTTCACGGGCTGTATAACCCATCACTTCCACCCCTGACAGAGGAATCTGTATATCAATAAACTGATTATGAGTTTCTAATTTTGCTTCTTCTTTAGTTTTAGGCTTGGTCTGAGAAAAGTTTACTACCAGATCATCACCCTGTAATTTTACTTTTCCTAATTCCTGAGCGTTCAAGTCTGTAGCCTTCAGATATTCCATTGCTTTAGCGAACAAAGGATTCAATGAAGCGTACTTTTCTAAGTTTTCTAATCTGTCTACTACCATAATTATTTCATTTTAATGGTTAAAATATTGCTTTTATCATTCAAAGTCGTCTATTGTGAAATTTGTAAAATCAGCAAAACGCTTCAGTTGCTTGAAAACATCCTCTACTTTGTCCAACAGGTCAGGGGCAAGGAAAAACGCATCAGGCACCATATAAGCACAGGTATAATCCTTACATTTTAAATAATCAATATATTCAAAATCTTTCGGAAATCCTTTAGGAGCCGTTTTTAAGTGATTTTCTCCGATAACAGGAAGTATTGCTTGAACGCAGGATCTTCCACAATTTCTCTGTATTCATCTATGTTGTCATAAATGGACTGGCGGACAGCTTTCAGCACTTTAGATTCCAGACACCAGCTTCCACCAGCAAGCATACAGTTATCATGCTCTATATGAACATAATATCCACAATGTTCTGATTTCTTTCCACGGGCGTTGATATAGCCGCCCAAGTGTATTTTATAAGGAGTCTTATCACTAGAAAAACGCGTGTCACGATAAATTCGGTATGTACAGTCCTTAGCTTGAATACCGACAATACTTTCGTCAAACAACGAAATACGGGCGATGATTGCTGTCAGTAATTCCTCAAACTCTTTTTGAGCTTTCAGATATTCATCCTTATGCTCCTGAAACCACTCCCGATTATTGTTTGTGGCCAGGTTTTTTAAAAATTGAAAGATAACAGATACATCCATGTTACATTATGTTCATGTGTTCACTTGACAAACTTACAAAATATATTTGTAACGAACTAGAAAAAAGCGAAGTATTTATTTTTTTCCCAAGACCTTGAGAAACCCATCATGCAGCTTTCCATTGGTAGCCAACACTTCATGACCGGAATAGAAATCTCCCCCTCCGCTGTAATCTGTCACTTTTCCACCGGCATTCATCAAGATTATCGAACCGGCCGCAATATCCCACGGTCCCAGCAGTCCTTCTATACGGGCTTCAAAGCGACCGGCAGCTACATAGCAAAGTTCTGCCGCAGCAGCTCCTTGCAGGCGCATGCTCCCACATTTCCATATAACTCGTGCACGATATGCTCCGCCAAAGGCTTATACTTTTGCGAATCGTATGGAAAGCCTAACGCCACAAACGCTTCGTCCATATCAGAAACATCTGATACATGTATTTCTTTGTTGTTCAGATAAGAAGGCGCTCCTTTATAAGTCCAGTAAAGTTCATCGCGGCATACTTCATACACCACTCCAACCAGCAGTTCTTCTTTACTACGAAGGGCGATACTCACACAATAAGGAGCATTATTATGGATAAAATTGGTGGTTCCGTCCAGCGGGTCTACCAGCCAGCAATAGTTTTCCGTAGTCAGGCTGCCCGAACCTTCTTCGGCAATGAATCCTGCTTCGGGAAGCAATTCCCGAAGTTGAGCCACAATACGGCGTTCCGATTCTTTATCTACATACGATACATAGTCGTGAGCATTTTTCTTCTCTACCTGCTACGGTCAAAACCGCTACGCTCTTTACGAAGAAAAGCACCCGCCGGAGTGCTATTTCACGTACTTCAACGTTATCTTCTCTAAATCCAACATTATATTCTTATTTTTGTTCCGCATCCAGCGTTCCAAACTTATAAACACCTTTACGGATTACATTTCCATTCTTGTCAGTCTCCACAAAAGCGCCGTGTTTCTTCCCTTGTTTGAAAAATCCGTCATAGCGTACTCCGTTCTTATCTTCAAGCACGCCTTTGCCGTCTTCCTTTCCTTTTACGAAATGGCCCTTATATTTGGTTCCGTCAGCCGTGCGCAAAGTGCCTTCACCGTCGGCCATGTTGTTTTTCCATTCACCTTCATAGTCATCGCCGTTCGCCCAGATATAGTGTCCTTTACCGCTGCGCTGGTTATTCACCCACTGCCCTTCATACACAGCACCGTTGGCCCATGTAAAGGTTCCGGTCCCATGCTGCTCGCCGTTCTTGAACTGCCCTACATACTTGTCGCCATTCTTGTGTACATAAATTCCCTGCCCGGTACGTTCACCGTTTACGTAGTCACCTTCGTAACGGTCACCGCTATTAAAGTAATAAATACCTTTACCATGCTGCACGTCATCCTTCCAGTCGCCCACATACTTGTCACCGTTGACATAGTAAAATGTCCCCTTTCCGTCACGTGCGTCATCTTTCCACTCACCTTCATATTTTGACTGGTCGGGCCATACCATAACGCCCTGTCCGTTTTTCTTGTCTTCTTTCCATTCGCCCTCATATTTGGCTCCTGCTTTCCAGGTATAAGTACCCTTTCCGCTACGTTTGTCCTGAAACCAGTTACCTATATAACATCTCCGTTATAATAATACATAGTGCCTTCACCCTGCTGATAGTCGGCAAACCACATACCTTCATACCGGTTATTATTCATAAAATAATAGGTTCCGCTGCCGTGTTGCTGATCCTGGAACCATTGCCCCACATACTTTTCTCCATCGTGAAACGTATATGTCCCGTTCCCCTCGCGTTTACCTTTTATATATTCCCCTTCGTAGGTATTTCCGTTCTTGTAGATTGTTTTTCCTTTACCGTTTGGTTTCTGCCTTTCAGTTCTCCGGTATATTCGCCCCCGTCTTTAAAAGTATAATTCCCGATTTTTATCTGAGCGGTGGCCAATGTACTGACCGATGCCAAAAGCAATAATATATATATGTATTTCTTCATTGGTTCGTTACTTATAATAGATAAGATTTACGCCAAAGATACGATTTTCTATCTTTGGACATGATAGGTTATTACACTTTTTTTTACCCGCAATGACCTCTATTAAGTTTTCTTTGCAGAAATACTTTTGAGCCAATATGCGTATTTCTTCTCTGGTGATTCCCCGGATGGCATCCAGCGAACGGATAAAGAAGCGTTCGTCCAGCCCTGCCGTTTCTATATAAATCCAGGCATCAGACAAAGAAAAAGGTCCCTCGTACGACCGGCATAAATCGCCCAGCATATAGTTCTTCACCATTTCCAATTCTTCTTGAGGAACGAGATCATTACACAATTTGTCCATCTCCCAATAAACTTCTGTTATGATAGAATTCACATATTCATTGGCCGCCTCGGTACTGACAGTCAGTATTCCCGTTCCCGGATAGGACACAATGCCTGCGCCGATACCGTATGTATATCCCTTGTCTTCACGGATATTGGACATCAGACGGCTTCCGAAATACCCTCCGAACAAAGTGACCATGACACGTGCCTTCAAAAAGTCCGGATGATGACGGTCCATTACGAAACATCCCATTTTCAAGGAACTTTGAAGTGCATCCTCACGTTCTATAAAGATACGCTTTTCTTTGGTGGTAACCGGAGGAACAAGCGTTGTCTTTGCTTTTTCCGTCACTTCCCCCCATTGTCCACTTCCCAAGTTATCTTCTATACAACGGATAATTTCCGATGTGACCTTTCCCGAAATATATACCGAACAATTACCCGAATGATAATATTTCCGATAAAACGAACGGAGCACCTCCGGGGTAATCCGGTCATAATCCTCCGCTACCGCATAGCGCCCGAAAGGATGCTCCGGACCGAACAAGGCTGTATTCAACTGCTTTCGGGCAATCATTTCCACCCGGGTGCTGTTCACCAGAAATTGCTGTTTGTTCGTATCGGCCACCACAGAAAGTTCCTTTGCCGGAAACGTAGGAGCCTTTATCATCTCGGATATGACGGCCAGCGTGCGGGCAAAATATTTATTCAGAGAGTAAAGTGTTATGAATCCATAGTTCACGGAAGAAGATAACTCCAGCCAGGCTCCGTAATAATCCAATCGCTCCGCAATCTGTGAAGACGTTAAATTTCCAGCTCCCTCACGCAGCATCCTATTGGCGAACATACCTGCAACGGCTGTTCCTGATTCCATTGTCCGCCTCCTATCAGAAGATCAAAACGTACAACATCCTCGGTTCCCGCATGAATGATATTCAGAGGCATCCCATTCTTCATCGTCCTCCTGTCGGGACGGGTTATACTGAATTCGCTTAGTTGGCGGATTGGCGGTGGGGTGGTTCTGTCCAGCATTTACTTCCCCTCCTCTGTTTTAAAAATGCTTCGGCACGTGCCAGATCCTGAGGCGTATCAATGCCTATTGTCTCCACTTCACTGATTCCCACCTTAATAGTATAACCATTTTCCAGCCAACGAAGCTGCTCCAACGATTCAGCCAGCTCCAGCGAAGATTGTGGAAGCGAAGTTATTTCTTTCAGTACATCGGCCCGATAAGCATACAGACCGATATGTTTATAGTAAGTATGCCCTTTCAGCCAGCCTTCCTTCTCCGCGTTACGTTGGAAAGGAATGACGGAACGGCTGAAATACAAAGCATTCATATTCTTATTAACCACCACTTTCGGAGAATTTACATTCTCCAAAGCTTCAAACCCGTCTTCGGGAGTGAAAGGTTTCACCAAAGTCGCAATCTGTGTAGCCGAATCTTCAAAGCAAGCTTTCACAGCTTCAAGCTGTGATCTTTGAATAAAAGGTTCATCACCTTGAATATTTACAACCACATCATATCCTTGTCCTACTTTGGTATACGCTTCATAACAACGGTCTGTGCCACTTTTATGGTGAACGGAGGTCATGACCACTTTTCCGCCAAAAGCTTTTACGGCGGATTCAATGCGTTCATCGTCCGTCGCTACGTATGCTTCATCCAATATACCGGCTACTTGTTCATAGACTCTCTGAATCACAGGCTTGCCTCCCAAGATGCCAAAGGTTTGGCCGGAAAACGTGTTGAGGCATATCTCGCAGGAATAATTCCAATAAATTTCATGGTACCATTTCTTTTATATATTCATGCAAAAGTAACAAAAACATTTCATACATTTGCACCATTAATGCAATAAATGTTATGGACGAACACCATTGTTTGCTTTGTATGGGCTCTAATACAAACCGTTACGCGCAACTCTCGGTTGCACGGGAAGCATTACGTGCCACATTTCCTGATATTCATTTCGGCGAGATGATGGAAACGGAAGCTGTTGGCAGCGGCTTTCACTCCCCTTTCAGCAATCAACTGGCCAAATTCAGCACAACGCTTTCACCCGATTCTGTTCATGATTTGTTTAAAGAATTGGAACGACGCTGCGGACGGATTCCTGAAGACAAGGCTCAAGGAGTAGTAAAACTGGATATTGACCTACTGGTCTTTGACAATAAGATATTGAAACCGGAAGATATGGAAAGAGAATATATCCGCCGTGGAATGTCTGTGCTTTTTTAGAATTTATACCTTTTATATATTAATCATTATTCACCTTGTGATAACCCGCCTCCATATCCCCCTACGGCAAACGATAGTGTTACTGAAAGGGCCAGCCTGACAGGTGGGAAAACAGCTAAGTATTTTCATTGGCAGACCTAAGGCTTTCTACCAGGAAGGCTAAGGCTTTCCGGCCGTTCTATTTCTATCTCCATAGGCTTTGGAGTTATCTCCATAACCTTTGGAGTTATCTCCGCAGCCTTTGGAGTTAACTCCATAAGCTTTGGAGATAGAACACAACAGGGAAAAAAGCCTTAACCTGCCAAGAAAAAGAGGTTAGCCTTCCTTGAAAAAACATTTAATAAAAACTAAAGAACACATTTTTTTCACTTCATCTGTTTGTTGTTTCCAATGATTCCTTATACATTTGCGTTTACTAACAATTCTGTTAAACAAATATGATAATATGAAAGAAGAAACGAGCAATACAGAACAATCCATACTAAAAGCCGCTGAAAAAGAATTCCTTAAGAAAGGATTCTCCGGAAGCAAGACAACAGAAATAGCTAAGGAGCTGGTGTAACCCATGCCATGCTGCATTATTATTTCCGTACAAAAGAGAATCTGTTCAACAAAGTATTTGAAGAAAAAGCCAAGCAACTGGCCGATACATTCCTTTCTCGTGTAGATGAATCATTGCCTTTTTTGGAGAAAATAAAATGTTTCATTGAAGCACACTTCGACCTTTTGACTGCTAATCCCGAACTACCTTTATTTATATACAGGGAGATTCTGACCAATGAATGCGGAAAAGAAATTTGCCGTAAAACCTTGTTCCCTAATTTCCGGTTAGCAATCAGTCTGCTCGACCGGTCACTGCAAGAGGAAATAAAGAAAGGCACAGTACGCCCCGTCAAAGCGGAAGATTTAATGGTCAGCGCCATTTCACTCAATATCTTCGTCTTTGTGGCAAACCCACTGATACAATTGTTTGTGGAAGAAAAAGGTGAAGAATATCATCAATATATGGAACGCAGAAAACAAGAAAATGTAGAAATCATATTAAGCAGATTAAGAAAATGAAAAGGTTATTCATTCTCACAACCTTTCTTCTTTGCATCAGTCCCATTTGTTTGAATGCACAGGAACTCACGCTGGAAGAGTGTCAGCAGCAAGCCCGGGCACATTATCCGCTGATTAAACGGTACGGGCTGATTGAAAAGACGAAAGAATACAATATCTCTAACGCTGACAAGGGTTATCTGCCGCAAGTTTCATTATCCGCCAAAGCCAGTTATCAATCGGATGTAACGGAAATACCCGTTGACCTACCCGGAATTGATATTCGCGGTATGCGCAAGGATCAATACCAAGCCATGCTGCAACTGGACCAAGTGGTATGGGACGGTGGTAACATCCGGGCACGGAAAGAGGTAACCCGTGCCACATCCGAAGTGGACAAACAGAAACTGGAAGTGGACATGTATGCCATCAACGAACGGGTAAACCAACTTTTTTTGGTATCCTGTTATTGAAAGAGCAATTGAAGCAAAACCAGCTTATGCAGGAAGAATTACAAAGGAATTATGACAACGTTACAGCGTATGTAAAGAATGGTATTGCCAATCAAGCTGATTTGGATGCTGTAAAAGTGGAACAATTGAACAACATACAGCAACGTCATACTCTGGAAGCCACATATCGTGCTTACAGCGAGATGTTGAAGATCATGATTAACCACCCTACTCCTTTAACCGGGAACACACTAAAGAAACCAGATGTAAATGCCTTATTATATAAAGGAGAAGCCTATTCTGCAGATTCATCCGACGTCCGGAACTTAACTTGTTTGCGGCACAAAATCAGCAACTGGAGGCGCAACGTAAACAACTTACCGCCAAGAACCTGCCTAGGTTAGGCATATTTGTACAAGGAGCATACGGCAACCCGGGACTGAATATGCTGAAAAATGAATTTTCGGCCTATTACGTAGCAGCGTACGCCTTTCCTGGAACTTCAGTAACCTATATACTCGCAAGAATGAATCTCGCCAATTAATACTGAATCAACAAGATGTGAACGTACAGAAAGAAACGTTCTTGTTTAACACTCATCTGGAAATCACTCAAAACAACAGTGAAATTAAGAAACTGACGGAACTGATGAAGAACGATGAGGAGATTATCACCCTACGTAACAACATTAAAAAATCAGCCCAAGCAAAAGTTGCCAACGGAACACTGACCGTTACAGAAATGCTACGTGAAGTAACAGCCGAGAACATTGCCAGGCAGGATAAGATCCTGCATGAAATTCAGTTATTATCAGCCATTTACGAATTAAAATATACAACAAACCAATATGAGAACAAATAAATATATCTTGCTTGCCGCCACTCTGTTCAGTTTATCCTCTTGCGGAAACAAGAAAGGCGACTATGATGCATCAGGCACATTTGAAGCTACCGAAGTAATTGTATCCTCCGAAGCCAATGGCAAGATCATGCAATTCAATATAGAAGAAGGACAGTTATTAAAGGCCGATGAAGAAGTGGGGTGTATAGATACCTTACAACTCTATTTGAAAAAGATGCAGTTACTGGCCAGCGGTAAAGCGATAGCCAGCAAAAGCACGGACATCAATAAACAGATAGCTGCCACAAAAGAACAAATCGGCAAAGCGAATATGAAAGAAAACGCACAGAAAACTTGCTGAAGGAAAATGCCGCCACCCAAAAACAAATAGATGATATTGACTCCCAGATTGCCGTTCTGAAAAACAGTTGGAAGCACAGATCTCTACGCTTCAACGCGGCAATGCCAGTATCACAGAAGAAAGCTCGGCCTACGAAATACAAGTAGCCCAACTGGATGACCAGCTTCGCAAATGTCACATTACCAGTCCGATTTGCGGAACAGTACTGGCCAAATATGCCGAAGCCGGGGAACTGGCCACGCAAGGAAAACCTTTATTTAAAGTGGCGGATGTGCAACATCTTTTTTTACGCGCCTATATCACCGCCGATCAATTATCTCAACTGAAATTAGGAGATAAAGTAAAAGTGTTTTCTGATTTAGGAGAAGATGACCGCCGGGAATACGAAGGGACAATCACCTGGATTTCAGACAAATCGGAATTCACCCCTAAAACAATCCAGACACGTGACGAACGCGCCAATCTGGTATACGCCACAAAAATAGCAGTAAAGAATGACGGATACATCAAGATAGGCATGTACGGAGAAATGAAGAAATAAATAAGACAATGGATTATATCGTTTCTGTCAAAGGAGTTAGCAAAAGTTACGGTGAAGTTCAAGCCCTGAAAGATGTATGCTTTGAGGTGAAACCGGGAGAAATCTTCGGGCTTATCGGACCGGACGGTGCAGGAAAGACTACTCTTTTCCGCATTCTCACCACATTGGTGCTAGCCGATGAAGGGAAAGCGGAAGTCTGCGGGCAGGATGTGGTGAAGAATTACAAAGAGATACGCCGGCAGGCAGGATATATGCCGGGACGTTTTTCCTTATACCAGGATTTGTCCGTAGAAGAGAATCTCACTTTCTTTGCCACGCTTTTCAATACCACTATCCGGGAGAACTACGCATTGGTAAAGGATATCTACCAACAAATAGAACCTTTCAAACACCGGCGTGCCGGAAAACTATCCGGCGGCATGAAACAAAAACTGGCTCTGAGTTGTGCACTGATTCACAGGCCTTCCATTCTGTTCTTGGACGAACCTACCACCGGTGTGGACCCTGTATCCAGAAAGGAGTTCTGGGACATGCTGCTGAAATTGAAACAAGAAGGTCTTACCATCATTGCGGCAACGCCTTACCTGAACGAGATGAAATGCTGTGACCGTATTGCATTTATTCGTGAAGGAAAGATTCAAGGCATTGACACTCCGGACCGTATTCTTCAACAGTTCAGTTCGATCCTTTCTCCTGAAGGGCTGTCTTTTAATGAACCGCAAGTCACCGGACGATACGCCATAGAGGTAGAAGGCTTGACCAAACAATTCGGCAACTTCACTGCAGTGGACCATATCTCATTCAAAGTGAAACAGGGAGAGATTTTTGGTTTCCTAGGTGCTAATGGCGCCGGAAAAACAACAGCCATGCGCATGTTATGCGGTTTATCACAACCTACCGGGGGAAAAGGTACAGTAGCGGGCTTTGACATAGCCACGCAATACGAGCAGGTTAAAAAAAAGATCGGATATATGAGCCAGAAGTTCTCACTGTATGAAGATTTAAAAGTATGGGAAAACATCCGGCTATATGCAGGGATTTATGGAATGAGCGACAAGGAGATCGCTGAGAAAACAGACAAGGTGCTGGAACAATTAGGACTCTTGAATGAGAAAAACACATTGGTCCGGTCACTTCCCTTGGGATGGAAACAAAAGCTGGCTTTCTCGGTAGCTATTTTCCATGAGCCGAAGATCGTTTTTCTGGATGAACCGACAGGAGGGGTAGACCCTGCCACACGCCGGCAGTTCTGGGAATTGATTTATCAGGCGGCAGAACGGGGAATCACCGTCTTCGTTACCACCCACTATATGGATGAAGCGGAATACTGTAACCGGATTTCAATGATGGTGGATGGAAAATCGAAGCGCTGGACACCCCACAACGGTTAAAAGAACGGTTCCATGCCCAAGATATGGATGAAGTATTCAGACAATTGGCACGCAAGGCCGTAAGAAGTTGAAAAAGAGATAGAGAAAAAGAGAATGAAACAATTTATATCATTTGTGCGAAAAGAATTCTATCACATTTTCCGGGACCGCCGGACGATGCTGATATTACTAGGTATGCCTGTCGTACAAATTATTCTTTTCGGTTTTGCCATCACCACCGAAGTAAAGAATGTAAAAGTAGCCGTGCTAGATTTCTCAAAAGATGTATCCACCCGGCAAATCATCGACAAACTGGATGCCAGTGACTATTTCAATGTCAACAAGATGCTATATGACAACGACGAGATAGAGGAAACACTCCGGAAAAGCAGTTCAGACCTGGTCATTGTGTTTGAGGCCGGTTTCGATAACAATCTGCGGCATACCGGTAAAGCCCGAGTACAACTGATAGCCGATGCCACCGATCCCAACAATGCTACCATACTGACCTCTTACGCATCCAATATTATTGCAGATTATCAGCAAAGCCGGATCATGCAACAACAATCACCCATACAGATTATCCCCCAAATAAAGTTATTGTACAATCCGGGTATGCAAAGTGCCTACAATTTTGTGCCGGGAGTAATGGGATTGATTTTAATGTTGATATGCGCCATGATGACTTCCATCTCTATTGTCCGTGAAAAAGAAACCGGTACGATGGAAGTATTGCTGGTATCTCCCGTACGTCCGCTATGGATGATTATAGCCAAAATGGTACCTTACTTTGTGCTGTCATGCGTCAATCTGGTTACAATTCTGTTGCTGTCTGTTTATGTATTACATGTTCCGGTAGCAGGCAGTCTTTTTTCGTTGGCTTTGCTCTCATGGATCTTCATCGTAGTATCTCTGCTGTTGGGATTATTGGTTTCCACTATCGCCCGTACCCAAGTGGAAGCCATGCTGTTTTCGGGAATGGTACTGATGATGCCTACCGTTCTACTTTCCGGCATGATATTCCCCATCGAGAATATGCCTCTTCCTTTACAGCTGATTTCAAATGTCATCCCTGCCAGATGGTATATTGTCGGAATCAAGAAAATCATGATTGAAGGATTGAGTATCAGTTATGCACAGGGAGAAATGGGTATACTTATGCTGATGGCTGTTATCCTTTTACTCATCAGCCTAAAAAAGTTTAACAAACGATTAGAATAAGTTCCGGAAGATATGATAAAGTATTTATTAGAAAAAGAATTCAAGCAACTGCTGCGCAACCCGATGCTTCCGCGGATACTGCTCGTATTTCCCTGCATCATCCTGCTGGTGTTGCCTTGGGCCGCAAACTTTGAAATCAAGAATATGAATCTCAGCGTAGTGGATAATGACCGCAGTCCCTATTCCACCCGACTGGTTCAGAAGGTGGGAGCTTCCGAATATTTTCATCTGGTAGATGTTTCAAACAGTTACCAGGAAGCGATGCAATGCATTGAAAAAGGAGATGCTGACCTCATTTTGGAAATCCCGCCACACTTCGAACGCGATTTGCTGAAAACCGGTGTAGCAAAAGTACTGGTTTCAGCCAACACCGTAAACGGAACGAAAGGAACTTTAGGAAGTTCCTACCTCAGTAATATAGTGAATGCCTATGCCACTGAAATCCGGGCTTCCCATTCCGGCTCTATTTCTCCCTCCCCGTGATAAACATAGATACCCAAGGACGTTTCAACCCCTATCTGGATTATAAGGTATTTATGGTTCCGGCACTGATGGCACAATTGTTGATGATGTTATGCGGCTTTCTGCCTGCTCTTAATATTGTGAGTGAAAAAGAATTCGGAACCATCGAACAAATCAATGTGACTCCTGTAAGCAAATTCACTTTCATTCTGCCAAGCTGATTCCTTACTGGATAGCCGGCATACTGATCCTCACAATCGGTATCATTCTGGCATGGTTAGTTTATGGTCTGGTTCCGGCCGGTCATTTATGGCTGCTTTATTTCTTTGCATTATTATTCATTATCGTTATCTCGGGCATGGGGCTGGTAGTTTCCAACTATTCCCAAACCATGCAGCAGGCCATGTTTGTCATGTTTTTCTTTGTGATTATCATCATGCTGATGAGCGGGTTGTTTACTCCCATCAACAGTATGCCCGAATGGGCACAAACCATAACCATTGCCAATCCTTTGAAGTACTTCATACAGGTAACACGTATGGTTTACCTGAAAGGAAGCGGATTCAGTGACCTGATTATGCAATTTATCGCCTTGTTCCTTATGGCCATCGCTTTGAACGGTTGGGCGGTATTCAGCTACAAAAAGAATTCATAACAGATAAATCGGAACATTTACTTGTTTATCATTGTTAATATCAGTAGCTTAGCAATCTGTTGCTAACCTGATTTTTAATTATCAAAAGAAAAAAGTTATGAAATTCTTTATTGACACAGCCAACCTGGCACAAATCCGCGAAGCAAATGCATTGGGCGTACTGGATGGTGTAACCACAAATCCGTCTTTAATGGCCAAAGAAGGCATTAAAGGAGTTGAGAACCAACATAAGCATTACATTGAAATATGTAATATAGTGGATGGAGATGTCAGTGCCGAAGTGATTGCTACCGATTATGAAGGAATGATTCGTGAAGGCGAAGAACTTGCCGCCCTTAACCCACACATTGTAGTAAAAGTTCCTTGTATTGAGGACGGCATCAAAGCTATCAAATATTTCAGTAATAAAGGAATCCGCACTAATTGTACACTGGTTTTCTCTGCCGGACAGGCATTACTTGCGGCAAAGGCGGGGGCTACCTATGTATCTCCATTTGTCGGCAGACTGGATGATATTTGTAATGACGGTGTAGGACTGGTTGCACAAATTGTAGAATTGTACCAAACTTATGACTACAAGACACAAGTTCTTGCCGCCTCCATCCGAAACACCTTACATATATTACAATGTGCGGAAGTGGGAGCAGATGTAGTAACCTGCCCGTTATCCGCCATTAAAGGCCTTCTAAACCATCCATTGACAGATATAGGATTAGAAAAATTCCTGGCCGATTATAAAAAGGTAAACGGATAATAAAAAACGTTCCCTCGCCAATCCAAAGGTGGGGGAATTTGTTTTCCAGACATTATTTAAATTTCAAATATCCTATGCGAGTATATTTAATTCCTTTACTCTCATAATGAGAAAGGACTTTGGCCGATTTAATATATAGACTTTCATGAGGATTGATTTTCTTTGTATAGCAGCTCAGCATCTCCGGTGACATACTGGAAGCAGCTGCCTTTATGATAAAGTATAACGATTACCATCAGCATCAGCAGCAAGTACACTCTGATCTACATAGTATCCAGTCGTTTTATAAGCATCTAGTTGTAATCTTGTCCCCAGGACTTCCAGATGTAAATCGTCAGCCTTTCTCCCGGCTGACCGATAAAACGACTCCCAGCCGGCAAATGATGTTTTCTGATGACCGTTTCATAATGAACTGTGGCAAAAGCCTTTGCCAATACTGCTAACTTTTTGTCTCTGGGGTTACGGGCTTCAAACTTATGTGCCAACCAAAGCACATAGTTAGGATCAATATAATATACTTCCGCCAACCTTTTTCCACGATACTTCCCAAATGCAACTATATCTTCGGACAGACCATAATAAGGTTCAAAGAAAGTGTTATCCTTCACTTTCAGCAGGACATTGCAATTCTGCAAATACTGAAAAGCACGCTCTGCCGCATCATTAAATGTAACTGCCAACGACTGAATAAACAGAGGAGAGTAAGTATTATCCGGAAATATACGCCATAAAGCATAATACGAACGATAAGGAGTGGAAACACTGATTGCATAAAATCCCGCATCTTCTCTACGGCCTTTATTGAAGTTGTCTATCTTTTGAAAAACTCTCTCGGCCATAACGCTAGTGATCTGATATAGGGTTACATCTCTATCCATAGTTACCTCCTATCTTTATAAGGTAAAGATTTTCTTTTCGTAAATATAGCATTTTTCGATGAAAGGACAAGGGTTTTCACCATTTTTACATAAATTATTTTCTATAATATAAACTGCCGTGTGAACAGGAAAAGTAATAGTTCATAAAAGTATTATATAGAAAAGTCTGCTTGCTTTCCTTCTTGCAAACAGACTTTGTACTTATAAATCTAATCTTCTAATTACTCAAATATATTGTCCAATCCTCCGGTTTCTTCTACCGAAGTTTCATCTATCAAAGTATCCTTGCAAGGATCAAAGTCATCAGGAATATTGAATTTCTCGTCCTGAGAGTATCCCAAGCTCTTGTCCTTATAGATTTCTGCATATAAAGCCCCCAGATAGGAAGTGCCATAGCAGCCCCCTGCCCGTCCACCATCGTATCAAAGTGAATATCACGCTCTTCACCACCTACCATACACCGGATACCAATGAAGGGGTGAATCCCATGAACAACCGTCAGAATTACGGTTGGTTGTACCTGTCTTTCCTCCCATATCGGCAGTAATACCATATAGACGGCGTACACGCCCACCCGTACCTTCATTGATGACCGCACGCAGCATGACCAACATTTTATAAGCACTTGTTTCACTAATCACCTCATCCATTTGTGGAGTGAAATTCGCCAACACATTTCCTTCATTATCCTCAATACGGGTTACAAAAACAGGCGCTGTACGAATACCCCGATTAGCAAATGCCGAATAAGCACTGACCATTTCTCCTACAGAAATCTCACAAGGGCCTAAACAAAGTGAAACCACCGGATCTATCTGTTTATTTTGTACACCAAATGAATGAATCAGACGAACTAGCTGATAAGGATTCAGTTTCCCCATCAAATAAGCCGTTACCCAGTTATCAGAATTTGCCAAGCCCCATTTGATGGTAACCATCTCTCCGTAACGCTTCTTGCTGGCATTACGCGGTGACCATGGACGGCCATTTTCATCTATCAAGGTCTGCTCTACATGGCGCACCTGGTCACAGGGAGAAAAACCGTTCTCCATAGCTAAAGTATATACATAAGGTTTAATAGTAGAACCCACCTGGCGACGGCTACCATCGCCATATCATACTGGAAATAATTATAGTTGGGTCCTCCCACATATGCTTTTACATGACCGGTCAACGGATCCATAGACATGAATCCCGCTCTAAGGAAGAACTTATAGTATTTCAAAGAATCCATCGGAGTCATAATGGTATCCTTTTCCCCCTCGTATGAGAATACGGACATTTCATATTTAGTATTGAACGCTTTCTTTATTTCTGCTTCCGAACACCCTGCCTCTTTCATGATACGATAACGGTCAGTCTGCTTCATGGCCCTGGTCATGATAGAATTCACTTCTGCCTCTGTCAGCTGATTCGTAAACGGAGCCGTTTTCTTTTTCCGTTTTTCCTTGAAGAAGCGGGGTTGCAAATACTGCGCCACATGTTCGTAAACAGCTTCCTCAGCATATTTTTGCATACGTGAGTCGATAGTGGTATAAATCTTCAGACCATCCGTATAGATATTATAATTAGTACCATCTTTCTTCTTGTTTTTAGCACACCAACCGAAAAGAGGATTTGTCTTCCAAGCCAATGAATCCTCATAATATTTCTGCATCTGCCATCCGCGGTAGTCACTTTTCTTCGGTTCTTTAGCCGTCATCACTCCACGCAGATATTCACGGAAGTAAGTAGCCAGTCCTTCCTTATGATCTACACGACGATATTTCAAGACCAATGGCAATGCTTTAATGAATCAGCTTCCGCATCAGTCAGGTAACCTGCTTTGCGCATCTGGTCAAGAACGACATTCCGGCGTCCGCGTGAACGTTCATTAAAACGTTTCGGATTATAAAGTGAAGGATTCTTACACATACCTACCAAGGTAGCCGCTTCCTCAATGTTCAGGTCTTTCGGCTCTTTTGAAAAATATGTATTGGCAGCTGTCTTGATACCGACTGCATTATTCAGAAAATCAAATTTATTAAGATACATGGTCAGAATCTCTTCTTTTGTATAATAACGTTCCAACTGAACAGCAATCACCCATTCGATAGGTTTCTGCAACAAACGCTCCATCACATTATCCGCCGTAGGTGAATAGAACTGCTTTGCCAACTGCTGAGTGATGGTGCTACCCCCACCGGCATTCTTCTGCATCATCACCCCCCGTTTCACCAAAGCGCGGATAAACGCACGGGCGTCAATGCCGGAATGTTCTGCAAAACGTTCATCTTCGGTAGCAATCAGTGCATGAATCAGATTCGGTGAAAGCTGGTCATAACCCACAAATACGCGGTTCTCCTTACTAAGTGACCAAGTGCCCAGCATCTTGCCATCATCGGATATAATCTCGGTTGCAAACTTTAAATTCGGATTTTCCAACTCTTCAATGGGGGGTACATATCCAATCCATCCTTTTGCTATCGCGGTGAATATGAACGCTATAACCAACAGTATGCCGACTACAAGAGCCCAAAGCACATATATAAATTTCTTCCTCATGACGTTTTCTAGTAATTAACGATGCAAAAGTAAGGAAAAACTTTGAGATAGAATGTGTTTCTAACAAAGTTCAACGAAATATCTTTTAAATCTTCGCTCATTTATTTTTTTTTCATACCTTTACACTCCGTATAAGTTGTAATTATAAATACAAGCCAAAATGGAAAATAGAAGTTTAGTTACTATTGCCGAACACTCGAAAGAGAAAATCCTCTACCTCCTGGAGATGGCAAAAGAGTTTGAAAAGAAGCCTAACCGTAAAATTTTGGATGGCAAAGTAGTCGCCACTCTTTTCTTCGAACCCTCCACCCGTACACGACTCAGTTTTGAAACCGCAGCAAACAGATTGGGAGCACGCGTCATTGGATTTACCGATCCTAAAGTGACCAGTTCCTCAAAAGGAGAAACATTGAAAGATACGATCATGATGGTAAGCAATTACGCTGACATTATTGTAATGCGCCATTTTTTGGAAGGTGCTGCAAGATATGCCAGTGAAGTTGCCCCGGTACCTATAGTCAATGCCGGAGACGGAGCTAATCAACATCCGTCACAAACTATGCTAGACCTCTACTCCATATACAAAACACAGGGAACGCTTGAGAATCTGAACATTTATTTGGTAGGCGACTTGAAATACGGACGCACCGTCCATTCTCTGCTGATGGCTATGCGTCACTTCAATCCCACTTTCCACTTCATTGCTCCTGAAGAGCTGAAAATGCCGGAAGAATATAAAATATACTGCAAGGAGCACAATATTAAATACAAAGAATATACAGACTTTAACGAAGAAACGATCGCAGATGCCGATATTCTTTACATGACCCGTGTACAGCGCGAACGTTTCACCGACCTGATGGAATATGAACGTGTAAAAGATGTATATATATTAAGGAATAAGATGCTGGAGCATACCCGCCCCAATCTGCGTATCCTGCACCCTCTGCCCCGCGTCAACGAAATAGCTTACGATGTGGATGAGAATCCGAAAGCTTACTATTTCCAGCAGGCACAAAACGGACTTTATGCGCGCCAGGCCATCCTTTGTGATGTATTGGGCATAACCTTGAACGATGTTATAGAAGATGCAAAAAAGTAAAAAACAAAAATGAAGATGAGCGATAATAAACAAGCATTGCAGGTAGCCGCTTTGAAAAACGGCACTGTTATAGACCATATACCTTCCGATAAATTGTTTACTGTAGTCGCCCTATTGGGATTACAGGATTCAGACTCTAACATAACCATCGGAAACAACTTCGAGAGCAAAAAGCTAGGTAAAAAAGGAATTATCAAGGTGGCCGACCGCTTTTTTACTGATGAGGAAATAAGCCGCCTTTCCGTAGTAGCCCCGAATGTGAAACTGAACATTATCCGTGACTATGAGGTGGTAGAAAAGAAACAAGTCCTGATGCCTCAGGAATTACGTGGCATTGTAAAATGTGCCAATCCCAAGTGTATCACCAATAATGAACCGATGATCACTTTATTCCATGTAATCGACAAGGAACACGGCATCTTAAAATGCCACTATTGCGAGAAGGAACAAAGCAAGGAAGGTATTAAACTGATTTAATCATTATGAAACAAGACTGGAAACCGGGAACAATGATTTATCCCCTTCCGGCCCTATTGGTCAGTTGTGGGAGTACGGACGAAGAATATAACATTATCACAGTGGCATGGGCAGGTACTATTTGTACCAACCCGCCATGTGTTATATATCCGTACGTCCGGAGCGTCATTCCTATCCCATCTTGAAACGAAACATGGAATTCGTCATCAATCTTACAACTAAAGAGATGGCATTTGCCACCGACTGGTGCGGAGTGCGTTCGGGCAAAGATTATAATAAATTCGAAGAAATGAAGCTGACTCCGGGAAAAGCGAAAATAGTCAATGCTCCTATTATTGAGGAATCTCCACTCTGTATAGAATGTAGGGTAAAAGAAATTATCTCACTAGGATCTCATGATATGTTTATTGCCGATGTGGTAAATGTGAAAGCTGATGACAAATACCTGAACGGAGAAACAGGAAAATTCGAATTATCCCAAGCTAATCCGCTGGTATATGTTCATGGTGGCTATTTTGAGCTGGGACCGAAAATCGGAAAGTTCGGCTGGTCTGTAGAAAAGAACAGGATGCGGACCAAAGAAAAAGCCTAAAGACACCTCATGAAGAAACTCCTTTTATTGATCGCTTTATTGCTCCTCACCTTATCCGTTCCGGTACGAGGAGAGAAGAAAGGTTTGCAAGAAGAGCCTAAAATCAATGTGGGAATAAAAGGAGGCTTCAATTCTTCCATGTACTTTACCAGCAGGCTGGAGTTAGACGGAGAACGTATGGAAGATGTGCAAAATAATTATAAGGTAGGCTATTTCGCCGCCCTATTTTCCGGGTACACATGAAAAGACACTTCATCCAACCCGAAATTATGTATAATGTCTATAAAGGTGAAATAGCTTTCAATAAGAATCAGAATAATGAAAATACCCTTCCCGAATTTGCCAAACTGAACAGCACAATTCATTCTTTGGAATTACCTATACTATATGGCTATAGTTTCGTAAAAAGCCGTCCTTACGGCATGGCACTTTTTATCGGCCCCAAATTAGAATATGTATGGAAACATAAGACTGATGAAGAGTTTGAAGGGTTCGGGCATTCCGGCATAAAAGAAGAATTACGCCCTATCAATATAAGTTCCGTTATCGGATTAGGCGTGAATATTGCAAATATATTCTTCGATTTCCGGTATGAAATCGGACTAACCAATATATCCAAATCAATCACTTACGAAAAGAATATAGATGGAGTCATATTTCAGGAAAAAGGTATCTTCATCAATCGTCATCGCAATGTATTAAGTTTTCTCTCTAGGAGTTATTTTTTTAAGCAGTCATACTCCTCCGTAAGAATTCCGACATCTATCATAATATTACATTCTGAAGAGTTTTCCACCAAAGAATAGAACTGAGGATCAACCATTTCCGGTATTTTACTTCCTATGAAACGACAAAAAGAAAGTCACACGTGTTTTTTCTGTAATTCCACTAAAGATTTTCTTCTAAATAATTTCCTTATATTCTAAAATTACTTAACTTTGTGAACTCAGAATCGAATATCGCACATAAACTTATTATAAAAAGAAATGAAAAGAGACGATTTGATTTTCGACATTATCGAAAAGAAGCATCAACGCCAGCTCAAAGGTATCGAGCTGATCGCATCCGAAAACTTTGTTAGTGACCAAGTAATGCAAGCTATGGGTTCTTGCCTTACCAACAAGTATGCTGAAGGGTATCCCGGCAAGCGCTACTATGGCGGTTGCGAAGTGGTAGACCAGAGCGAACAAATCGCTATCGACAGACTGAAACAAATCTTCGGCGCAGAATGGGCTAACGTACAACCTCACTCAGGAGCACAGGCTAATGCTGCCGTATTCTTGGCCGTTTTAAATCCGGGTGATAAATTCATGGGATTAAATCTGGCTCATGGTGGCCACCTGTCACATGGTTCATTGGTTAACACATCCGGCATTATTTATACTCCATGTGAATACAATCTGAACAAGGAAACAGGACGTGTGGATTACGACCAGATGGAAGAAATCGCATTACGTGAAAAACCGAAAATGATTATTGGTGGCGGTTCAGCATATTCTCGTGAATGGGACTACAAACGTATGCGCGAAATCGCAGATAAAATAGGAGCTATCCTGATGATCGATATGGCTCATCCTGCAGGTCTGATTGCTGCCGGACTGCTGGATAATCCGGTTAAATACGCTCATATCGTTACTTCAACAACGCATAAGACCCTTCGCGGTCCTCGTGGCGGTGTTATCATGATGGGCAAAGATTTCCCTAATCCATGGGGCAAGAAAACTCCGAAAGGCGAAATCAAGATGATGTCACAACTTTTGGATTCTGCTGTATTCCCTGGTATACAAGGTGGTCCGTTGGAACATGTCATTGCAGCCAAAGCTGTTGCATTCGGTGAATGTTTACAGCCGGAATACAAAGAATATCAAACACAAGTAAAAAAGAATGCAGCCGTATTGGCACAGGCTCTGATTGACCGTGGTTTTACGATCGTTTCTGGTGGTACAGACAACCACTCCATGCTGGTAGACCTTCGCACCAAATACCCTGATCTGACAGGCAAAGTAGCAGAAAAAGCATTGGTTGCTGCTGATATCACTGTAAACAAGAATATGGTCCCATTTGACAGCCGTTCTGCTTTCCAAACTTCAGGTATCCGTTTGGGAACTCCTGCCATCACAACTCGTGGCGCAAAAGAAGACTTGATGTTGGAAATCGCCGAAATGATTGAAACTGTTCTTTCAAACGTAGACAATGAAGAAGTGATTGCACAAGTTCGTGCACGCGTAAACGAAACAATGAAGAAATATCCTATTTTCGCTTACTAATTAACGACTTCTATCAATATACTCATAAAAACTTTGAAGTTTTTGAAAAAGCTTTATCCTTCTTCAAGAACTTCAAAGTTTTTTTTTATGAAACATCCAGACCATTTAAAAAGAGTAATAGAAAAGTATTTTTATCAGCAGTCCCCACAGAAATCAGTATAAATTTCTACCTTTGCAGACAATTTATCCGTTAATGACGAATGAAAGGAACTAAGAATCTGACTCAAGGCCCTATCCTGAAGCAATTGTTTACTTTGGCAATGCCATTATGGCCACTTCATTCATACAGATGGCATATAGCCTGACCGACATGGCCTGGGTAGGAAGAATAGGAAGTGAGGCAATAGCCGCTGTAGGTTCAGTGGGTATTCTTACATGGATGTCCACATCTATCTCCCTGCTGAACAAAGTTGGTTCGGAAGTCAGCGTAGGACAAGCCATCGGGGCACAAAACGAACAAGCTACCCGTGCGTTCGCATCACATAATCTTACCTTGTCCTTACTTATATCATTAAGCTGGGGAGCATTGTTATTTATCTTTGCCACCCCTATTATCAGTATCTATGAACTGGAACCTCATATAGCCAAGATGCTGGGGAATATCTACGGATTATAGCAACTGCCTTTCCATTCGTCTTTTTATCAGCTGCCTTTACAGGGATATTCAATGCCGCCGGACGAAGCAAAATACCTTTTTCCATTAACGGTATCGGACTGATTACAAATATGATACTAGATCCTCTTTTTATCTTTGGTTTAAACTGGGGAACTACGGGAGCCGCAATTGCCACTTGGCTGGCCGAAGCTACGGTATGCATACTGTTTATCTATCAATTGAAACAAAAAGAAAATATTATGGGATGACTTTCGGTTATTTACTACACTAAAAAAACAATATACACACCACATCTTGAAAATAGGATTACCAGTAGCGGTACTCAATACATTATTCGCTTTCGTCAATATGTTTCTCGGAAGGACCGCAACAGAGCAAGGTGGTCATTTAGGGCTGATGGCACTCACTACCGGAGGACAAATCGAAGCTATCACCTGGAACACCTCCCAAGGATTTTCTACAGCTCTCAGTGCTTTTGTAGCTCAGAACTATGCAGCACGGCAAATCTCCCGTGTACTGAAAGCCTATCGCACCACTTTATGGATGACATTTATATTCGGATCTTTCTGCACATTTCTTTTTATATGTTACGGAAACGAAATATTTTCTATCTTTGTTCCTGAAAAAGCGGCGTATGAAACCGGTGGCGTATTTCTACGTATCGACGGATACTCGCAACTATTTATGATGCTGGAAATTACCATACAGGGCGTTTTTTTATGGAATGGGGCGCACCATGCCTCCTGCCGTAATCAGTGTCACCTGTAACTATCTGCGCATCCCGATGGCATTATTGTTTGTATCATGGGGCTGGGGTTTGCCGGGTATTTGGTGGAGCATAAGCATCACTAGCACTATGAAAGGAATTATTTGTCTGATCTGGTTTATACTTATCAAGAAGAAAGCTTTAAATTATCAGGCTGTTTAATGAACAATTTTTGCATTAAGTCATTAATATATTAAAATGAACATGATTATGAAAAAGACTAAAATTATGGCTTTATTACTGAGTGCAACACTAGTATTCAGTGGATGTGGTAACATGAATAATACCGCTAAAGGCGGTCTGATCGGTGGCGGTGGTGGCGCAGCTTTGGGAGCAATTATCGGCGGAATAGCCGGACATGGTAAAGGTGCGGCTATTGGTGCGGCAGTAGGTGCGGCAGTAGGTACAGGCGCCGGCGTGTTAATTGGAAAAAAAATGGATAAAGCGGCAGAAGAAGCGGCTCAAATCCAAGGAGCACAGGTAGAACAGGTAACAGATAACAACGGTCTTCAGGCTGTAAAAGTTACTTTTGATTCCGGTATTCTCTTCAATACAGGAAATGCAGCCTTGAGTGCACAAGCGAAATCAGCCTTAAGTAAATTTGCAAACAACGTATTGAACCAGAACAGAGATATGGACGTATCCATTTATGGATATACAGACAATCAGGCTGGAGAAACAGTACAGCCGAACAAAGCATCCAAAAGAACCTCAATCTGTCACAAGAACGCGCTCAAAGTGTGGCTAGTTATTTGCTAGGTTGCGGTGTAAGTAATTCTCAGATCAAGTCTGTAGAAGGTTTGGGTCAAGCAGACCCGATAGGTAATAATGACACAGCCGAAGGACGCCAGCAGAATCGTCGTGTAGAAGTATATATGTATGCCAGCCAACAGATGATTCAGCAAGCGGAAGCAGGTACACTGAAATGATATCAATGACGTTATCATAGAGCGTATCCAATACGCCCGAACAACGGTCACAACTTTGGATAACATATAAAATAAATCAATTCGGACAGGTTATTTCTGCCCGAAATTGATTTTAATACACAAGCATGAAAAAAAGATTTTAAAATTCATTCGCAATCTGCTGCTTTTTTCTTTGGTTCTTCCATTCTCGCAGTTATCGTTTTACGCTTTATTCCGGTTTACTTTACCCCGTTGATGTTTATCCGAACTACCCAACAAATCATTCATGGCGAAGATATAAAGTGGAAACACTCTTGGATACCTAAAGAAAACATATCCCCTCATCTGCCTATGGCTGTTATTGCTTCTGAAGACAATCGCTTTGCCGAGCATAATGGTTTTGACTTCAAAGAAATAGAGAAAGCTTTAGAAGAAAACAAGAACCGAAAACGTCCTCGAGGTGCCAGTACTATCAGCCAACAGACAGCCAAAAACATTTTTTTGTGGCCTGCTTCTTCTTGGATCAGAAAAGGACTTGAAGTGTATTTCACCACTTTGATAGAACTATTTTGGAATAAGGAACGGATTATGGAAGTCTATCTGAACTCTATAGAAATGGGAAATGGTATCTATGGTGCCGAAGCAGTAGCTCGTGAACACTTTCACAAGAATGCCAGCAAACTGACACCGGAAGAATGTGCACTAATTGCAGCCAGCCTTCCCAATCCTCGCAAGTTCAATTCAAGCAGACCTGGCAACTACATGCTTAAAAGACAAAAGAAGATACTTTATCTTATGAAATGCGTCCCTACATTTCCGCCCAAACAAGATACGTCCTCTACGGTTTCAAAAAAGAAATAACCCGCACCCCCGTGTGGGCTTTCTTATTTTTAGAGTATTCAAAAAGAGTCTGAGAATCTAGAATAACTTTCTTCATGACCGATGAAGCATGAAGCAAATGCAATTTACCATCCACCCAACAAGCAAATCCTGTATGTACCACATCCAGCCCTTTTATATTGGTGGTAATCGCTATGATATCCCCATTCTTTATGTCCAATTCCTCAGAAGAAACATTCAGACTTGTTTTAGGAATATAAGAAACAGGAACATTTTTCCATTTTTCTCTATTTCAATCATCTGGGATATCATGGAAGGATTATTTTCAACCGATGATAACTGTCAGAATGTGTGGACATAAAATCCAAATTCAAAACTTGTGATGCAGCAAACCCTAATTCCCCCGTGCGTTCATGTACAATTCCTTTTTGTTCATTATCCTTAATCCAATCACTGAAGTAATGCAAACGCGAGACATAACCGGCTTGTTTCCCATTCCGATAGCGGATACACCGCAACGCTTTTTTGTAACTTTCAAAGTCACTTTTCCCATACTTATCAGTAAGGCTCAATGCAAGTACTGTTTCAACTAACGTGGTACAATCCACCTTATCCAAATGCACAACTAAGGTTTCTTCATCTGTCCCATCCAATGTATTCGCTACGTATGGAACTCCTAATAGATTTTGGGCAAAAAACAATATCTTACAGCTATCGGCCGGCAATCGGGCAGCTTTTTGAAGCAGACTCTCGACTTTTATACTGTCATTTTCTGATGCTGAAACAATACAGGGCATTACTCCTAAAATTATTCCCAGCAACCACGAATACAGTTTTCTCATATATTTTTTCTTATCTACCTGTTTTTTCTGCATGGCAACAAAGATAACACATAACTGAATGAATGCAAATTTTAAAAGAATGAAAAGATAAAAACATCCGCCATGACAAATTCAAACCTGCCACAGCGGATAAAAAAACTATATTTTACCTTCAAATCATGCAGTAAACTCTGTTCTTTCCAAATAAGCTATAACATCACCTTTATTAACTACAGCTCCCTGTTGGGCGCAAACTTCTACAATGCGTCCCGTAAAATTAGTAAAGATCTTTCATACTCTCCCCACGGAGTGGAAATATAACAAAACACTTCATCATGCTGGTATTTCCGTCCGACAAACGGTGCCATAGAAGGACCTTCCACGGAAACTTCCCATAAAATCTGCCCTTATCCGGTGCAATAATAGGATCTGCCTTAGCACGCTTATATTTTCGGATCGTTTCCTCATCGAAGCCACTTTTTACCATAGCCGCATCCTGAGCACGTTGTAAATCATCCATAAAACGTTTCTTGCTACACCCGATTTATAATCACGGTATTGCCGGTCATGCATAGCCAGTTCAAACAACTCTTCCTCATCTTCACCATATTCCCAGCCATTATCATCCATCTCCTTACGGTACTTGTCCAGCTCATCAGGATAGTTCATCTGAGGATCCTCGTCAGTAAACTCGTAACCTTTACTTTTCGCCAGTTCAATTATTTCAGGAGCCAACGCACCCGGCAACTTCCACTTTTTCCCAGAATCATATCCCATGTATGGTTATCAATCATCGTCCATCTCTCCTCTCCTTTCACCAATTGCATGACATTCATCAAAGCCACATTCTTCACATATTGGCTGAACGGTGTTACTAAAGGAGGATATCCCAATTTCGGCCATACATATTCCACTTCTTCAAACAGCATCACTACCAAATCATCCAACTCATAGGTTCCTTTCCCTGTCCTTTCAAAAGTAGATTTATACCTGAATGTACACCTTTCAAATCGGCCATCATAGATCCCATCATACCACCGGGAAGTCCACAACCTAACAGCAAGGAAGACATGTGCTTATTGGTAGAATCAATAAAATACCCCAAAAAATCATCAATAAACTCCTGCGTCATGCTACGTGCTTTCATATAAGCCTTCATATTGATTTCAGGTACCTGAAAACCTGCATTTTTCAACATAGCCTGTACAGAAATTACGTCAGGATGCACTTTTCCCCATGATAAGGCTCCATAGCGACATCAATGATATCCGCACCATTCTCACAAACTTCCAAAATAGATGCCATAGATAACCCGGGACCGGAATGTCCATGATATTGTACAATGACTTCAGGATGTTTATCTTTGATGTTTCTCACCAACTGCCCTAACATTTCAGGACGGCCGATACCTGCCATATCTTTCAAACAGATTTCGGGTGCCCCCGCTTCTATTAACTGGTCAGCAATATAAGAATAATAATCCACCGTATGTACAGGAGAATAAGTGATGCAAAGAGTGGCTTGAGGAATCATCCCCGCTTCTTTAGCATATTTTATGGAAGGAATAATATTACGAACTTCATTCAAGCCACAAAATATACGAGTAATATCCACGCCTTGCGCATGTTTTACCTTATACATCAACCGACGTACATCAGCTGGAACAGGATACATTCGCAATGCATTTAAACCGCGGTCCAACATATGCGTCTGAATACCCGCCTCACGTAAAGGTTTGGTAAATGTACGCACTGCCTTGTTAGGATTCTCACCATACAGTAAGTTCACTTGTTCAAAAGCACCTCCATTAGTTTCCACTCGAGCAAAACACCCCATTTCAACGATTAGAGGAGCAATTTGGCTAACTGATCAGCTCTGGGCTGGTACTTCCCTGATGACTGCCACATATCGCGGTAGACCAAACTGAATTTGATTTCTTTTTTCATAATTATTACTTGATTTAAAGGTGTCTTGTCCTTTTGCAAATATAACAAATGAATAAAAATAAAGTTAATATTCGAATCTATTTTTTTAGCTTCCAAAAACATGTTTAATATCATATTGTAAACCAATAAAAACAAAAAGGCAGAGCAAAAGAATTTCACTCTACCTTTTTGATAATTTTTCCCTTTGGATTATACAAAATCACGGAGTTGCCCTTGCAAGCGTTGTCTGGTAAAAAAGATTCTGCTTTTTACAGTACCCAACGGCAATCCCAACTTTTCGGCAATCTCACGATATTTGAATCCCGACACATGCATAGCGAATGGAATACGGTATTCTTTGGGAAGCAAGCCGACTATACGATGTATTTCTTTCATGTCATAAGCTCCCTCGGTACTATCAAAGCCGGAATCCTGAGGCATACTTAATGGTAGAGATTGTCTGTATGGTCCACAAATGTCTGGTCACGCACTATTTTCCTATAATTGTTTATAAAGATGTTACGCATAATGGTATACATCCATCCCTTAAAGTTTGTATCGGGGATATACTTGTCTTCATTATCCAGCGCTTTCAATGAAGTTTCTTGTAGCAGGTCATTAGCCTCCTCACGGTCGGCTGTGAGTTTGTATGCAAACCGAAGTAATTCTTCTTGCACACCCAGCAGGTTCTTTTTAAAACTAACGCTATTCATAAATCTTTCAGTTTAGGTTCATATTCTTTTTCCATGCTCTCGGTAATGCAAGGATAGCGCATTTTAAATAGGTGTCAAAGAAAAAACTATTAAAATAGGGGTAAAAACCGTCATTTATCAGTTTTTACCCCCTATTTTGATAGTTTTCAGGTGCTGTTTAGCGTTGTTCCCCCTTTAAAATTGGTAAACAGATGCTATATTTAACAGCTAAAATACGCGCCAAAAACACAGTACTACCTCCTATTATCTGGCAAATAAAGGCTTCCAGACCAAACAGATCACATATCCAATAGGCTAATCCCCCACCACACAGGCCATTGCATAAATTTCTTTACGAAAAATAAGCGGAATTTCATTAATAAAAACATCGCGGAGCACACCACCTGCGGCCCCAGTGATACTACCCATGATTATAGCTACCCAAAAAGGATATCCGAGAGCAATACTTTTACCTACCCCCACTACTGTAAATAGTGCCAGGCCGATGCTGTCGAACAGGAAGAAGTGTTATGCATATGAATCAAATACTTGCCGAAAGCAATTACCCAAAACAATGCAAGTCCTGTACATATTAAATATATAGGGTCAGTCATCCAACCCGGAGTCACATCTAGAAGCACATCACGGATAGTACCTCCTCCGATAGCCGTCGCCAAACCCACTACATACGCACCAAACCAGTCAAACTGTTTGGCAGACGCCAATCTGATACCGCTGATGGCAAAGGCAAACGTACCTATAAAATCTAAAACTTGAACAAATGTTAGCATAATGGTTGTTATTTGTCTGCAAAGTAACGAATAAATTCGATAAGAAAATGTATTTTTGTGTTCAGAAAATAGCTTAAAATAAGATGAAGTAACAATTATCGCCGGTGCACGTCCCAATTTCATGAAAATAGCCCCATTAATGCGTGCTATCAAAGCTGCAAAGGCAGCAGGAAAAAATATCACTGCCCGCCTGGTCTACACAGGTTCGGACGAAGATAAAAGTTTGGAACCTTCTCTGTTTACAGACCTAGATATGCCGCGTCCCGATGTGTATCTGCATGTGGATAATACAGATTTTTTCCAGCGAATGGCAGGTATATTGGTAGCTTTCGCCCGCGAACTGGAACAACATCCTGCACAGGTAGTACTTGTAGTGGATGACCTAACTCCTACTATGGCGTGTTCTATCGTGGCTAAAAAGAAGGGGATAAAAGTTGCTCATCTAGTGGCCGGAACCCGTTCTTTCGATATGGATATGCCAAAAGAAGTAAACAGTATGATAACAGATGGCTTGTCTGATTATCTATTCACGGCCGGAATGGTAGCCAACCGCAATCTGAATCAAACAGGAACCGAACAAGCACATGTACATTTTGTAGGAAACATTCTGATTGATACGCTGCGTTATAACCGTACTCGCTTACAGCGCCCGGTAGCATTCTCTATTATGGGACTGAAAGAAAAAGAATACCTCTTGCTAACCTTGAACAAGCATTCATTGCTAAACAATGATACTGCACTGAAAGCTATCTTCCGCACTATACTGGAAAAAACAGACAAGCCGATCGTGGCACCGCTCCACACGTATGTAAAAAACAAGCTGTCTGTTTTAGATATTACTTCTGAAAGGTTATATATATTACCACCGCAACCTTATTTGTCATTCGGTTATTTAGTGAGCCATGCCCAGGGTCTCATTACAGATTCGGGTAACGTAGCGGAAGAAGCTACTTTTTTAGGAATCCCCTGTATGACATTAAGTACGTATGCAGAACATCCCGAAACAGTGACAATCGGCACAAACCGGCTAGTGGGGAAGACCCTGAAATCTTAGCAAACGCCCTTGACATGCTGAATAAAGGAGAATGGCAAAAGGGGCTTTTACCGGAACGCTGGGATGGACACACTGCAGAAAGAATTGTGCAAACGTTGCTGGATGAACATAAATAAAATAGAAAACCATTCTCAGATAAAAACACGGATGCCGCAGGATTTGGTATTCTGCGGCATCCGTGTTTTTATTGATTTTCTATCAATATCACTTACACTCTCCTCTTTACCAAGTATAATTCAAACCAAAACTAAGCAATTCCTGCAACTGGAAATAACTCTTGTTATCCTCAGTCAATGTCACACCGTCATCATAACGCGCATGAACAAACAACTTAGTAGACAAATAGCGGTTCAATACAAAATTGAATGTATTTTCCCAACTGGCAATTACGGTGTCATAAGTTGTAAAGTACTCCAATTTAGATTCCCACACAATACTGGGAATAATTTTCCAAGTCAGATTACCTGTAAATTTCGAACCGAAAAGAATTTGCTGTTTTATGCCCCGGATCCACATTAAAAGCACCCGGATCAGTTATCTTATCATTACTGATATACATAAAAGTATACGCCAGTGGAGATCCTAACAAAGACAATGAATAATTCTTCTTATTCTGCTTAAAGTCCATACCGAGGGTTATATCCAATTGAGCGGGAGACAGAAAATTAGAAATCATATCATTCGTATTCGTCTTATAATTCCCAAAAACTGGGTCTTGAACTCGCCCGCCAAAGTATAATACCAGTTTTTGAACGCTTTCACACCCAGTTTACTGTTTAAACGAAACAAGTCGGCATTCGTCTTATATTTATGCACTGTATCTGACGGTGCTGTAACAAAACCCAATTTTATTTCCAGCTTATTTTCAAACTCTATACGCTGGCGGTCATCAAAATTAGCTTCCAGCACCAAGCCAGACAATAGCGCATTAGTACTTTCACCACCTTTATACCAGTTATCTGAAATATAATGTTGTGTGACTGAACATATCCATTCCCCTTATGCGTCCAAAAGTTAGGACGTACCACCAACAATTCATTATCCGTAGTCAAGCTTTCCACCGGTGTTTCCGGTTGAAGGAAACTTTTGATTTTCTCTTTCCTTGGTCTTTTTACTATCTGATTATTTTCCAGTGGTTTCAGGTCGGCCAAATAAAGTTCGTTATTCACCAGTCTGCCCGGATATTGCAAATAATAATTCCTTAATATATTATTCGACCAACGGTCTGCAGCGGCCAAGGTTTCCAAATCGGGCAGCTGATATATAGCAGCAGATACAGAGTCGCGTTTCCCCATATACAGCGAATCAACAGCCGTCATTATTTTCGTATCCGGACTCCATTTTATTTCAAAAATTTCTTTTATAGGAGCTTCATAATAAGTGGGCGGAACAAACAACTTATAAAAAGCCGGATTAGGACGTACCCACCGGGGAGCCGGGATATTCAATCATCCCACAGTCTGAAATAAGCAAAATAAGATGCGCTCAAAGCTGATAATGAATCAGAAAAGCTTCACAGCCGGATCTTCTTTCGTCTTGGTTACTTTCTGTGCCGATGCTCTCCCACTACATGAATCAGACAGCTAAA
>ENA-OQJH01000042-OQJH01000042.1-human-gut-metagenome-genome-assembly--contig:-NODE-42-length-63522-cov-11.031659_pt1 | contig 63522 bp, 70 predicted proteins | sample MGYA00242597_ERZ504763 | MGnify/ENA primary metagenome ERZ504763 (study PRJEB26092, sample SAMD00036359) | human gut metagenome | host: Homo sapiens | study: EMG produced TPA metagenomics assembly of... | reverse complement strand
GCTAAAATCTGCATAACCGCTTAATATCACAAATACACATCTGATTTTTATCTTTTCTCAAAGTCTCAAGCAGCTCAAGTCCTGTCATCTCCGGCATCCTTATATCGGCTATGACAGATCCACATTCTCATTTTCCAGAAACTGCAGAGCTTCCTTTCCATTTGAGGCCGTTCCTGCTATCTCAAATTCTTCATTTTCCCAATCAATGATCACCTTAAGCCCCTGTATTATGAAAGGCTCATCATCCACCAATAATACTTTAAGCATTTTAAATCTCCCTATAAATATGTTTCCGGTATTTTTATCATAACAGTCGTACCGCAGCCTTCCTCACTGTCCACATCAAATACTGCTTTAGATTCCGTTACCATTTTGATACGCAGGCAGGCATTTATCACACCCACTCTGCCACCGGTCTTTAACATATCGATATCTGCATTTTTCATGTTACTTTTCATTTTTTCAAGAGCATCCGGATCAATTCCGCTACCTGTATCCTCAACCTCTATATGCATGAACCCGGCTTTTTTGAATATACGCACAAATATCCAGCCCGGAGCAGCTTTACTTTCTATGCCATGCACACAGGCATTTTCAACAAAGGTTACAAGCGTAAGTTTTGGCACCTGACATTCCATGCAGTCTGCTTCTATATCTATGTTATAGTTCAGTTGCTCGCCAAACCGGTATTTCTGCAATGCCAGATAGGCTTTTACAAATTCACATTCCTTTGCAACGGTTACAGCATCATTTCCCCACTCCACATACTGTCTTTGCATGATGGCGAGTTTTTCGACCATATCAGCCGTCTCATTTTCCTTTTTCAGCAGACTGTGCATTCGTATGCTCTCAAGCGCATTAAACAGAAAGTGCGGATTTATCTGGCTGTGCAGTGCAAGAAGCTCTGCGTTTTTCTGACTTACAAGCATCTCCTGCTCTTTTAGCTTATTCTTATATACAGTCTGGATCAAGTCATTTGTGCGGCTTACCATCCTGTTGTAATTTTTTATCATGCTGCCGATCTCATCTTTGCTCTCCCTGTCAGTCATAGATACAAGCTTTTCGCTGTCAACTGACTTAAATACCTTTGAAAGCTGTAATATCCTGCTCGTAAAGGAATGGTTAAAGATACTGAACAGACAAAGTGGAAAGAATACATTTATAAGCATCAGAAAAACAATAATCGGTGCATTGTGCATAAGCATGCTCCATATATTACTGCGTGTCTTAAACACATATATATCAAGATCACAGCCATACAAAGAGAGCTTCTGCCTGTATACGGAGTCGCTTATTTTCCCAATCGCCTCCAATGTCTTAAATGGTTTGTTGACTCCACTGTAGGCCCCATTTGACAGCACTATGTCATCTCCATGGCAGATAAGCACTTCATTATCATAATTCATATTCTTAAAAGTACGCATCATGCTGCCATAATTAAACTCTATCTTGAGTACCTTTTCGATATCAGATGAGTAAAAATCCAGCTTTTTCATATAAATCATATGTCTTTCATCTGACAATCCGGCTACGCCTTTTTCATATACAAAAAAGAGTCCTCCGCTTTCCTTCTGCTCCAGAAGTCTGTAAGAATCCGTATTTCTTACAGCAGACATATCATTTACTTTTCCGCCATTTACTATTGTAGGATTGTCAGCATACAGGAAAAATATTATATTGCTCATTCCAAGTGTGTTTTCAAAAAGTGTATCCTGAAAGAAGCTCTGATACTCTGATACATACTCAGCAGAGCTTGTGTATTCCTTTGATATAAAATCGTCTATGCGCTTGCTGGTGTAGATACTCTTAGCTGCCTCTTCTGCGTTATTGACCATGCTGTTCAGATTATATCCCACAGCACTTGCTATGCTCGACATTTCATGTCTGCTGCTTTCTTTTTCAGCATTTTCTACGATGGAAAGCACCACTGCATCAGTCACTATGAGCGGCAGCATGACACAAAGTACATAAAATATGTAGAATTTTTTTCTGAGTGAATAATCATCAAGCTTTCTCTCAATGGCATTCCATATTGGTCTTCTCATAAACAATTCCTCTGAAATCACTTAAAGGAGCCGACATATGTCCGCTCCTAAAGTCTGTTTTAACTTGTCATTAATTATAGAATAACATATTTATTATTAATAATCTACCCCTGTTTTCTCTCCACATCTTGTTATATCAATGCGCTCTGTCCGCTTGCCTGTGAGCTTTGTGCTTCTGTCATCAGGCTGCTGTCCTCCTGCGGATATCTCATAAATTCCCGGCACAGCTACACAGCTTCCATCCTCTTCTATCACAGCAAAGTCCCTTGGCGAAAGAGTCAGCTTTACTTTCTTAGTCTCATATGGCTCAAGCTTTACAACCTCAATCCCCTTTAGCTGATATCCGGGCTCATACTCTGCAGCATCAACGTGCCTGATATAGAGCTGAACTATCTCATTTACAGTATATCTGCTGTCATTTGTCACATTTACAAACACCTCAACAGGTTCGTTTACATCACTTTCTGCTTTATCCACTGACATTCCATCATAGTTTGTCTCACCATAATGCAGTCCATATCCAAATGGATATAACACATTCTCATTTGTATAGCGGTATGTCCTGTGAGCCATTGAATAATCCGTAAACTCCGGGAGATTTTCGGTGCCCTGATAAAATGTAACCGGCAGTTTTCCACTCGGACTATACTCTCCGAATATAGCTTCCGCAACAGCCTTTCCGCCTCTGGCTCCCGGATACCAGCTGTCTATAATGGCATCCACATGCTCTTCTGCCCAGGAAAGATCTATCGCACTTCCTGCTGACAGCACAAGTATTACCGGCTTTCCTACTGCTGCAACAGCCTCTAAAAGTTCCTCCTGAAGTCCCGGAAGCATAAGCCCCAGCTTGTCACCGCTTGCATATTCATTTCCGGCATCACCCTCTTCACCTTCTATAGTTGCATCAAGTCCAAGACACATTACGACCACATCTGACTGTTCTGCCATGATGAGGGCTTCCTTAAATCTGTCCTTTTCCTCTGCAAGTCCCTGTACTTTGTCCTTGTACAGATGGCAGCCCTCTGCATAAAGCACTCTTGTATCCTCTCCAAGATATTGCTGCAATCCCTCAAGTGGAGTGATATATCTTGATGAGGTACCATAATAATTTCCTATAAGCGCATCCCTGGAGTTGGCATTTGGTCCGATGACCGCAATAGTTTTAACATTTTTTCTGTCGAGAGGCAGGAAATTGTCCTTATTCTTTAAAAGTACAAGACTTCTTCTGGCAGCCTCCACAGAAAGCTCCACATGCTCCTTACATTCTACAACCTCATACGATATGTCCTCATATGGCGATGGATAATCCTTCATCATGCCCAGACGGATACGCACCTCCATCAGCCTTTCTACTGCTGCCGTGATTGCCTCGTCTGAAACCAGTCCCTTGTCATAAGCATCCTTAAGATGTAAAAATGCACTTCCACAGTTCAAGTCACAGCCGTTGTTTACAGCCATAGCAGCCGATTCCTCAACTGTATCCGTCACATGATGGTGTTCGTGGAAATCAAGTATTGCCCAGCAGTCTGACACCACATGACCTTCAAATCCAAACTCGTCACGCAGTATATCCTTAAGCAGTGTCCTGCTTCCGCAGGCAGGTTCTCCATTTACCCTGTTGTAAGCCCCCATGACAGCCTCAACCTTTGCATCCTTTACACATCGCTTGAAGGCATACAAATATGTATCATACATATCATGCTTTGATGCTTTCGCATCAAACTCATGTCTTATGGCTTCCGGACCGCTGTGTACCGCAAAATGCTTTGCACAAGCTGCCGATTTTAAGTGATCCGGATCATCTCCCTGCAATCCCCTTATATATGCGCAGCCAAGCTTACCTGTCAGGTACGGATCTTCCCCGTATGTCTCATGTCCCCTGCCCCATCTTGGATCTCTGAATATATTTACATTAGGTGCCCAGAAGGTAAGTCCCTTGTATATTCCGTGATCACCCTTTTTTGAAAATTCATTGAACTTTCCACGACCCTCTGTTGATACAACATCTCCTATCTTTTCTATCAGTCAGTATCAAAAGTTGCCGCAAGACCTATCGCCTGAGGAAATACTGTAGCAACACCGGCTCTTGCTACTCCATGAAGAGCCTCATTCCACCAGTTGTATTCCGGTATCCCCAGTCTTTCTATAGCCGGTGACTCATACAGCATCTGACTTATCTTCTCATCTATTGTCATCTGCGATACAAGTTTTTTGCATATTCCATAGTTTTTTTACTCATAGTGACTTCTCCTTTAATTTATATAATGATTTTACCAGATTCATGCAGTATTTTCTTTCTACTTGTTGCCCCACAATGTCCAAAAATTGCTATTTGTGCTATAATAACTATATTCACGCAAATGCGCATAAATATCAGCCGTATGGAGACAAGTATATATGATCGAAAATCTGAATGGAATACATGAGACAGTAAAATATAAAGAAAACAGCAATGTAAAGCTTTTTATAAATGTTGAAGTAGAAGATTATCCCATTCACTGGCATACTCCCATGGAGATTATCATGCCGCTTGAAGGCAGCTATACAGTGCAGATTGGGGATGATTTGGTACATCTTAATGAGAGTGATATTATCTTTATAGCTTCCGGTGTAAAACACAGGCTTATCGCACCTGACACCGGAAAAAGGCTTATCCTGCAGATTGAGTGGTCTGCTGTCTCAAAATAAAGGAATTAAATTCCATACTTACCCTTATAGCACCTGCTATAACGCTAACCCCGGAAACTTCCGGTAATATCCACAGCAATATCCGTAAACTGCTGCTTGATATAGCAGATGAATACCAGACCGACTCATTTCTATCAGAAGCCGTGATCTACTCCAAAATGCTTGAAGTACTTGTCCTTATTGGAAGACATCATACTGCCAGCAGTTGTCATTTTAATGTCGGCAGACACAAGCAGCAGGAATATCTGGAGCGTTTTCTGTATATCTGTGAGTATATCGATACACATTGCACTGAGGACATAACACTTGATGAAATCGCAAAAATAGCCGGATTCAGTAAATATCACTTTACCCGGCTATTTAAACAGTTTACCAATAATACCTTTTACAAATACTTAAATCAGAAAAGAATAGAACTTGCCCTGACCTTTCTGGCTGATCCCAATATATCAGTCACCGAGGCTGCAATGCAGTCAGGCTTTGCAAATCCATCCACTTTCATAAGGGTGTTCAAAGCTGAAAAGGGCTGCACCCCGACTGAATTCCGCAAAATGTTTACTGGGTGAGCATTATGTATGAAAAATCTGCATAGTTATCACTATTGCTGCCATTTGAGGATGCATACATACCGACCGTACAGCCCACAAAGCCACCTGCTTCTTCTGTGGTATATGGCAGCAGACTTATTTTTTCTGCGACTTTTACGCTCTTTTCGGCCGTACCTATCCATATAGATGCTTCCTGTTCCTTACAGATCATACATATATTCCACAGTGGATTTTTTTCTGTAATGCTGTACTCCATAATATCTGCCACTGCTATCTTTTTGTCAGTTCCCTTAATATGTGTAGTCACCACAAATACCAGCCTTCCGGCTTCCATTGTTATCTCAGCGCGAAGATGATTCTCATTGTTCTGGAAAAGTACAAGTCCTGCCGTCTCATTATCCGACTGTGGGATAAAACGCACTGCTGTCTTTACCGAAAACTCATAGCCCTTCTGTCTTAGTCCAAGAAATGCGCTTGTGCCAAGATCAGCGATCTGCTCTTTGTTTGTGTACAGTCTCAGTACTCCCGGATTTTCCTTAAGGGAGTAAAAAGACTCGTTGCGTTTTCCTATTCCAACCAGCCTCTTATCAGGCTTGGCTTCGCAGAAGTTATAAAATCATTTTCTGATATCTCATCTATAAATCTGCACTCTTCAAGCGGTATATCTACCGTATCCTCAAGATGTCCTATCCCGGGTGCTATTACCGGCCATTCGTTTTCCCATATTGTTTTTGCAATAAAGGTCTCCCTGCCCATGCTGCTGTGCTTTTTGCATGGTCTTGACGCAAGCATGACCACATACCAGTTTCCGTTTATATCATCCACCAGATCACCATGTCCTGCATAGATGACCGGATAATCCATTCCCAGATTTCTGTGTGTAAATATCGGATTTCTCGGACATCCTTCAAACCATTTAAAAAGCTCCTTGCTTCTTGCTATCGTTATACTGTGCTCCGGTCCAGTGCCGCCCTCTGCATGCATCAGATAATAATATCCGTTTATCTTGTAGATATGTGGTCCTTCCGGCCATATGCAGCCCTTTACAGCACCTTTCCATATGGCCATGCTCCTGCCCTTAAGCTTCATGGTTCCAAGATCAAGCTCCTGTATCCATATCTCCCAGTCTCCATTGTAACGTACTCCTTCAGGGTTTGGGCGTGTGCCACAGTAATAACATCTGCCGTCATCATCAAAGAAAAGGCTTGGGTCTATTCCGACTGCTTCTTCTCCCAAATAATACGGATCAGACCACGGTCCTGCCGGATCCTGCGCTGTCACTATAAAATTGCCGCCATGCGATACGTTGGTCGTTATCATATAAAAAGTTCCTTCATGATATCTTATGGTCGGTGCAAAAATACCTCTCGATATTTCTTCATTTTCCACGCATAGCTGCGATGGTCTGTCAAGTATATTGCCAATCTGCTCCCAATGAGCCAGATCCCGGCTATGAAATATGGGAACACCCGGTGCATACACAAAGCTTGATGTCACCAGATAATAGTCTTCCCCGACTCTGCATATTGATGGATCAGGATAAAAACCTGAAAGTATTGGATTTTTTGCTGTTACCATGTCTCTTACCTCTCATTTCCTATAATACATATCCAAAGCCCAGTATCGTAAACTGCTTGTCTCTGTCTTCCTCTGCAATTTCAATTCTTACAACATGATTTTCACTGGTCTTATTGTTAAATATTATTGCCGCATTGCAGTGCTGCCAGTTATTGATATGTGGATCAGCCGTAAAATGATATTCTCCGTCCACATATACCTTCGCCTTTCCCACGTTTACTTCTCCCGAATCCTTAAATACAAGGAGAAGTGCCCTGCACTCCATCTCAAGCTCGAAATACACTTTTTCCCTGTTTAATGTATTTTTTGTGCCATCATACATCCAGTTATACGGGAATTCCGGAGTCAGCGAAAGCTGATCATCCATCTCAACGCTTTGCAGCTGTGTATCTGTCGAATCGAAACCACCCTCGTCAATATATGCCTTTGCATATATATCCTTTTTGTCGAGCAGTCTTATATTTTCAAAGCTGTTTCCTATTACCGGTGCAAGATTTAGGTTTTCCTGCAATATTTTTTCCTCTGTCAGTCCCAGTTCAAATGCATTCAAACTTGCATGCCCTGCCTGATCTATTTTTTCAAAAAGATACTCTATGCAGTCTGCCATGACGGAATGGCCTACATTGCCCGGATGAAACATATCATAGAAGAACTGATTTTTGCTTATTACCCTTCCCTCGTCATTTTTTAATGCAAACTGAGGGGAAACCGCATCCAGCACGCTTACCATTGGCAGATCATAGAGCTTTCCAACCGGGCTTAGGCGGTCTTGAAGGTTCCAGTCATTAGCAAATACGGAAAAAAGCAATATGACTGCCGGTTTCCATGGCAGATTAAGTACTTTACGTACAAGGCTTTCATAACAGTCACCCTTTGTCTCATCCCCCTCATCATTTACAGCAAATTCAATAACTACTATATCAGGCTGCTGTCCGTCTCTTAGTACATCCCTGTCAAATCTGATCATTCCCAGCTCCGATGGTGTGCCACCCACACCTGCTTTTATGAATTTCACATTATTCTTTGCAGAAAAACGCCTCTGGAAAAGCTGATAGGATTTGTATGCGTAGCACTCTGTATTTATAGGTGTCGCACCTGCTCCCTGTGTGATAGATCCACCGATGTATGCAAGTGTTACCTCTTTTCCGGCTCTTGTCTTTTCGATGGCTTTTCTTATGCGGTATACATTTCCCATATTCATAAGCGAATGGCTTATCATGCTGCAGTATTCATCAGAGTTCATATCCACCTCTGTTTCCTCAATATCTGCCGGAGCCTCATAGCCGTCATTCAGATACAGTCTGACACTCGCTTTTCCCATGATATCCGGTGTATTAAATATGAACTTTATCTGTCCCGGTATATCATCATCCGGTGTCCACTTATAATCTGACAGGTATATCTTTCTCTCCATTCCATCGCCTGTCAGCTTTACCTTAAGATTAGTACCGCCTCCGTACAGGTCCTGCTTTCCGTACATCTGAAACACAAATTCGATCTGTTCGTTTTGATTATCTGTTTCCACAGATACACCTATGCTGTGTACAAGCCTGCCAAAACCTTCCACCGTCTCTAACAGCCCCAGTTCCTCTTTATTTTCTATATTTCCGGCTATTTGTGCACTGTTTATCAGTCTTCCGTCGCTTTCATATATAAAATGTATAATGCTTCCATCTTCCTGTACTGAGCCGTATATATCCTTATCCTTCATGATGTAGAAATACGGTCTTTTTCTTTCGGGATCCTTTGGTGCTTTTGGCCCTGCCATCTTTCTGCCTCCTTGTTATGTCGATTTTATCAGCTATAATGACTATATGATACAAAAACTCCCGGTGCTTTGCACCGGGAGAAATTATAGATATTTGTCCTGTCTTTTATAGTTTATGACTGCTTTCTGCTTCTTCTTAATCTTGAAGCCCCTGCCATCGAAACTCCTGCAAGAAACAACACGATAAATGCTGCCGTTGCTGATTGATCTGATGTCTTTGCAGCTTTTTTTGCCGCCGGCTTGTTTGCTAAAGGCTTATTTGTGCTGCCTGTTGCCGGTTTATCCGCTGACGGTTTATTTATAGCCGGCTTGCCTGTACCCGGTTTTTCTGTATTACCTGTTGATGAATTATTTGTACCCGGTTTTTCTGTATTACCTGTTGATGGATCATCTGTACCCGGTTTACTATTATCATCAGACACTTCATCCTTTGCCTCTGCTGCAAGCTCTATTGTTCCGTATACCGATGATTTAGACCAGCCCATGCCTGTTTCATCATTCCAGCTTAAGGTTCCGATTCTTGCTCCTGAAGCATCAGCATCATTTATCTGGAACTCAAGACCAATCCTGTCACCCTTTTTTGGCTTTATGTCTGTCCACTTGAAGGCTGCCTCAATCACATATCCATCCCCAGTCACTTTTGCGGCAGATTGTACATTTTCCTCGAGACATTTCTTTCCATTGAAAGAATGCTCATTCTCATAATTGATCCTGTACTGCTTATCATCGTCATCATATGACTCTGTCTTGGCATTATTCTCATCGATAAATACCTCGAGTGAATCCTGCTGATATGCCTCTCCACCGTCTTTATTAAGCACCGGATCTTTAACTGTTGCATATACATAAAGGTTTTCGTCATCCCACAACACCTTGGCATCTGCTGTTACCTTAGCTCCAAGGTTTATTGTAAGAGGAATAGCCACAGCCTTATCCCATTCGCTGTCGGCTTCTCCGTCAATCTTTACCGTTGCTTTTGTTGCTTTTTCAATGCCCGGCTTGAGAGTAGCCTTTGCATAATATTTGCTGCTTGTCTCCTGCATTTCTTTAAGGTCATTGAAGCTTACAGCTTTATCGTTATTCATAACTTTTACATCCATGCCGATAGTCTTTGCAACTTTTAAATCAGTCATAGGTACTTTGATGGTCGCACGGTATCCACCATCAACAGCCTGTGCCTCAGAACGCTTAACTGTCTTCTTTACCGGTGTCACATCTCCTGCTGAGTTTGTCTCATCCACATATACTGTAACTTCATCCGTATCATTTATTGTGGCATCCTTTACGCTTACAAGTACATTTAATCCATCCTTATCCCATGTTGGAATAAAAGCTGCCTGTGTATCATCATCCGAAAAACTGTATTCTGTTCCGGACATTGTATCACCTTTCTGCTCAGCTACAACGATATCCTGTATTAACGGCTCAAGCTTTGTAGCATCTACATAAGCCCAGTATGCAGGCTTTGCCTTGTATTTTCCATCAAAAAGCAGTGGGCACTGCTTTGATCCGTCAGCTCCGCCACCAACATTTGACTGTGAATGAAGCCATGAATTTGGCTCAATAACTCCCCACACAGTGATTCCTGCTACATTTGTACCGTTTTTCTTTAAGTCCTTTGCAGCATCAAAAAGCTGTTTGTGACAGTATGCCATCTTTGTATACTCGCTCTCTTTTGATGCTGCTCCTGATTTGTAAGCTGCGCTTGCCTGGAAATCCAGCTCTGTAAGCTGAACCTTTCCTGCTGCTTCGGCATATTTTTTGCTACTGTCTTAAACTGTGCTGCTGAGAAGCTGTCCACACTGTAATGTGCCTGCATACCAAATGCATCAAGTCGTGTTCCCTGTGCTGATTTTACATCACTTATGAGCTTTATGATTCCTTCTGACTTGATATTGTCTGTCTCTCCGAAATCATTGTAGTAAAGTTCTACATCACTAGGCGCATATTTATTCGCATACTTAAATGCATTGATTATGAACTCATTGCTCTTGTATACATGCCACCAGCTCGAATTGTTCCCATGACGTATCTCATCAAGGCTTTCTGCCGGGCTTACCGTATCTGTACGGTATGTATTGCCGATAACGGCTCATTTACTACATCCCAGCCATAGAAAAGTCCGTCGTACTTTTTATTTGCTGCCTCTCCGAAGTAGTGGTCGAATACACTTGAGATATACCACTCAAGTCTGCGGTTCATAGTCTCTTTATCTACATATGGCTTACTGATATCATAATTCTCATGGAAGAACCATTCCGGAGTCTGCGAATGCCATACGAGAACATGACCTCTTATGCGTATCTTCCTGTCAGGATGTGCCGCATTCCACTCCAAAATCTTATCTACCATCGCATCAGCTCTTGAGAAATCAAGGCTGTCCCCTGCGTCATTTACCATAGGTACTTCAAGATCCTGCCCATCAAACTGAACTGTTTTTGTTTTAACCGACTTCTCAAGCTGATAATTAAAAAGTGCATCCGGTTTTAATTCATTTCCAAATGTAACTGCATTAAAATGCTTCTCCACAAGGTCCATGAGCGTATTGTCCTTAATCTCATCTAACATGATACCTGTTCCTGCGATTGCATTTTCTCCAAGAGCATCACTGCTTGTGACAGATTTTTTCCAGTCCTCAATATTCTGCTCTATCTCAGGTGGTGTCTTTGGTGTTGTATCAGTTTCCACTGTCACACTAACGAGGCTGATAGCTGATCCCGAACCGGCATTATCAGTAGTCATAAGACCAACTGCTACCATATCACCTTCACCTGTCGGGCTTATCGAGTATTCATCTGCGCCTGTAAGTTCATACTTCGTATTTGCGCCATCAGCATCTTCATCTCCATTCTTGTAGACCTTTAGTGAAACTGATCCTTTCTGATCCTTCACATTAAAGGTCACAGATTTTACAGTTGACATATCAACAGTCTCCGGCAGTCTCCATTTAACCTGATCGTACTGATTGTTAAATGTCACTTTCCACACACCATCTGTCAGCTCATAGCCGGCATTTCCCCAGTCTACTGTCAATTTATCAGCTGTGTATGTCGTTTTCTTTATATTCTGCTGAACTTCATCAGCGAATACTAACGACTGCGCCTGATACGCAGGTATAAGCTGTGTGACACCTGTGGCAAGCATAGTACTGCATACCGCAATACATGCTCCTTGTTTCAATAGTTTTTTCCTTTTCAACCCCATGTCCTCCTTACATGTGTATTTGTAATTCCAAAAACACTCTACCATAAGAGAGGTTTTAAAATATGGGACAAATTATAGAATATAACAAGTCAAATTATATGTGCGATAAATAAATTCAAATAATAGTAAGTCTGCGGTACCAGATCCATTGTATATAAAAATCAATAAATCCTGTAATTTCCTGAAAGTGCTAACATTGCAAACATGTAAAGGAAATTATCATAGTATCTCCTGTCACCTGCCTAAGCGGAGTGTTCCAGAACTTTTCAACACACTGCTTTGCATATTTTCCATCTGCTGCGAGTGAAGCTTCTGCATTAACAGCAATGATTGCTACCGGATGAAGTGCCTTCTCATCAAGCGGTGTACCATCTATAAGAAATACACCATCCCAATTGTCCTTCTGATCCTCACAATAAAACTTCTGAAGCCTTTCTGCCGTTTTAATCTGCCACGGATCTGCATCAAACCACAGATGATCCATCGCTATATTGGCGATCGTGCGGTATGCATCACTGTAATACCAGTCATGTCTTCCAAATATTTCCTTATGCCCCGTATGAGGCTTTCCGTCATAATCTGCATATTCTGCGCTAAGTCCTGTCTTTTCATGGCATGCACTGTGCAGATATGCTCTGCTGGCAGCTGCTGCTTCTTTCCAGAATTCTCGGTCCTCCTCATAAGCCTTTCGGCAAAAAGTTCATAAAAATGCGGCAGATGGTATGAAGGATCACTGAAATCCATATTTGTGACAAACTTTATCAGCTTGTTGGAAGGCTCCCACATTGGCTCTCCGCTGTGTCCCGGCTCACCCTTGTGTACACACTCCCTTAAGATATTTTGTGCCTCTTTGCTGTAGCAGAATATACCATCGCCATCTCCCCATCTTTTAGAGGCGAAAAACAATGCCATTGCAAAATACTCTTCACCATCAGGTGCCGGTCCTTCGGCATTTCGCTTTCCGTTTGTCTGACATGACCACGCAAAATAATTTTTTGCCGGACCATCTTCTATGTACATATATGTGCGCACCCATTTCCACAGTCTGTCAAACTCTGCTTTTTTATCCAGCTGTACACATACCATCATGCCATATGACATTCCCTCGGTTCTCACATCATGATTGCCGGTATCCTCCATATATCCCATATCATCACCGGCTTCATGATAAAACGTTCATCATCATTCCCATAGAATATCGTGTTAAAAGTATCCTCTACTCTTTTTTGAATTTCTTCTTCCGGATACCCATACTCTTTGAATATATTTCTGTATTTGCCTGTCTTATATGCTCCTGCCATTTTTCTCTCCTTTTTGTCTCTGTTTTACTGTATCCCGCACATTAAATTTACAAATCTGTGTCTGCATGATGTCCAGGATTCATTATCTCCTTTTTTGAACCATTCCTTCTGTGCACTGTCCTTAATTCCGTATATGGCTGTTATGTTCCCGATTATATCATCAGATATCGTGCTGTCTGCCATTATTATCATAATTCCTTTTATCCTGCCTTCGCCAGACAGATTATCCATGATATTTGCTATCTTTCCCTGATGTATCCAGCAAAAATTTCTTTCGTCCGCAGCACACTCAAGCACACATACTCTTCCGGTGTCACAGTTATCCTCTCCATAACCGGCTGGTGTATAAACATAATTCATACTGACCTGTCCGTCTCCATCACACGAATAATGGATATGTATCTGACCATGATCTGTTTTCTTAAGCTCATGCCAGCTAAAGTTCCTCTCAGGTACCTCAGCAAAGTTTACAGCCCTGTTATATCCGAACCCGACAGGTGCCGCAGGGTTTACTACAGGTGTTCCATTTACCATAAATGTCACATAGTTAAATCCCTCAGCCGGATTGCCTATTGTTTTTTCCCAGTAACCATCATTTTTCTTTGATCTGTAAAGAAGCTCCTCCGTGCCATTTTCAAGAACTACGCTCACGCTTTTGCATCAGGGGCAAAGATTTACTTCAATGCTGTTATCCTCCGTCACACGGATACCATGTATGACATCCGGATATTTGCCAGCCGGTTTTCCATCCTCGTCATTTTCGAACTGTATCTGCCTGTACACCGGATCAAAAAATACCATGCTCTCATCCGCCTGTACCGGTGTGGTAGAATCAATATTCTTTGATCTGACCGGGACAGCTTTATTAATATCATCAAGTTCTGCGTCATCCCATGTAAAAAGCATCTGTGCGAAATCCTTAAAGCTCTTTCTCCATACATGCCATTCATGATAGCCCTCATATACTTTTGGTGTACTGTCTTTCCCCTGCCGTGAAAATTCCTTTACCATCTCATTGATTCCAAGCAGTATCTCTTTTTCTTCATCTCCTGCCGACATAAAGACAGCTTCAAACCGATATGGGCTGTCAATGATTTTTTCATGAGATGTATTGCAACACCTGAAAATACCCCAACTGCTGAAAAAAGCTCTGGGTGTCTTGCCGCTATATCCGTAGCCTGTGCTGAACCAAGTGAAAGTCCTGCCACAGCACGGTTGTTTCTTCCTTTTTTGACCTTAAAATTTTCCTCTATATAAGGGATTATGCTATTTACAAGCTCACTGTCAAAATCTCCCGGAAAAATACAGGGTATTCGTTATCCTTAAATGCGTAGCCACTGCTTGCAACTATGATCATCGGCACACATTTTTTGTCTGCTATCAGATTGTCCATGATGAAATTCATCTTACCCTGCCATACCCATCCGGTCTCATTCTCCCCGACACCATGCTGTAAATACAATACAGGATACTTTCCATCTCCGCTCTCATATCCGGGTGGAGTATACACATAGCTCTCCTTTATGTGACCGTTTACCTGTGAGGTATATTTGCACAGACTTACCGTTCCATGCGGCACATCCCTGACAAAATAGAAATCCTCGCCCTCTTCCGGCACTTCAAATGTGTTTATTGCAGCAAAACAGCCATATGATATAGCCGCATGAGGATTTGTTATGCAGACATCATCTACATACCAGAAATAATAATGCATTGCCCAGTGGAAATCTTTAATATTTGCCGAAAATCCACCCTGCATATCAGGCTTTAACTGTATGCGTTCTGGGCTGAAATAGCCTCCCATTCCGGCTACTTCTACTTTATTGGCATTTGGCGCATAGATATAAAAGGTAACGCTTCCATCATCCTCAAGTGTGACCGAGCATCTGTTATTGTCCATTGATGATGGTATCGTGCTATATACAAAGCACCGTTTTTTAAATCATCCAAAAGAAAATCCCCCCATTCGTTTATTGATATATACAAGTGTAAACGAACAGGGGCTTGTTATTCTATTAATAAATTGCCAAACAGTATTCAAATATTGCTAATTTTCATTTACCTTTTGCTGTAAATAATCAAAATATATCTGTGGATTACAGGCATTGTACTCCTCCATATACTGATTCCAGGCAGCATCAAAATCATCTGCATGATAACCTGCGGCAGCCATATTTTCTTTACTGCCACAATATTATTCTTTACTTTCCCACATTCAGAGGTCGAAGGAATTGAATCTGAATATGAATACATCGGATACCACGAGCCGGGAGCCTCATTTTTTCCAAGCATATCTACATAGTTTTCCACTCCATAGGCTTTAAAACATTCCTGAATATCCACAGGCTGATTTCTGAAAAACTCGTTCTGCTGAAACTCCATTGAAAACGCATTTATACCATCATCAAGCATTCCCTCCACTCTTGGAAAGTATGAGTACGAACACATATGCGCTGCCTTATATGAGCTGTCACTTTTTTTCTCTGCCTGTTCATTGGTAAGGTAAAACAAACCGTTTTCATCGACTGAATAGTCCTTGCCCTCCTCTCCCCAGAACCTTTCTCTTATGATATCAGATTCCAGAAGATCACTGACAAACTTCATCGCACCTTCGATATCTTACAGGAGGTGGTAATGGACACTCCTGAAGAATAATCTATTTCTGCCATCCTGTTTGTATGCCATCTGTTGTGAATACCATCATCAATCGTGACAGGAAGAGGGACATAATCACACCCAAGCTGTGCCAGATTCTGTTTTTTGAATACAGGATCTATTACATAATAGAACTGCCACCACTGGTCGACCATCCCAAGCACTGCTCCTGTTGACAGCTTATCCAGATATTGATCATAGGTGGCATTGAACGCCCCGGGATCCATTATTCCCTTATGGAACTCTTCGTTAAGCTTTCCGAAATATCTTTTGGCTGTGTCGGTCACATTGTAATCCATCACTTTTTTGGTTTCCGTGTCTACCATACAGCTTCCATCGTTTGGAAATCCGTCAAGAAACTGCGGCACATTTTCAAGGCAAAAATACCGCCAGTCATCACAAAGCATCGTAAATGGTATATTTTCTGTTCCATCCGGCATTGTTGGATTTGCCTGTACATAGCTTTCTATCAGGTCAAAGTACTGCTCTATCGTTGTAATCTTTGGATATCCAGCCCATTTTAATACTCTTGTCTGAATCCAGAAGGCTTCACCATTATGCAGCATCTCCACATCATCCCCATGTGATACTCCAAACTGTGGAATCCAATATATGTGTCCATCCGGCTGTCTGAACTTTTCCCATTGTTCATCACTGAGATATTCTTTTATGTTCGGATAATCGTCCCAGTATTCATCTATTGGAATGAGTGCATCTGCCTCATACAGCGCAGTCTCACCCAATACAAAATCCGGATATTCCCCGGTTGCTATGAGAGAATTTATTGCATCGTCCTTATCCTGTCCAACAAGCCAGGTTTCCTCACATTCAGCACCGATCTGCTCTGCTATGAGCTGCTTTATATCATTATCCGGATCTATATTATCTCCTTCTACAGAAAAAAGCCGTAAATTGCTTTATTTCTTTTTTATCTGACGCTTTAAAAGTAACACCGGCTATAAGTCCGATAAACAATGCCACTGTAACCGCTGCGGAAACCAATCTTTTTTTCATACCATGTTTTCTCCATATTTTCTTTTGTTCAGTCTCTGCTATAAAATTGCATAATAGTCATTATATTCCATAAAAAATATTTTTACAAATCCTAAAATAAATATATCTAATAACTAGGGTATAAAACAATAATTTATCCTGCTGACATTTTCTCTGTCATACATTATAATTTCTATAATTTTAAAAATCAGGAGGACCATATAATGATCATACATGAAATAACAGAAGAATGTTTTAAGAAATATGGAAAGGTGATCGACTCTATAGATCTTACAGAGCTGGTCAGCACAATGCAGACAGTAGAAATTCCTGCTGATGTGGTTTATGAGCCATCCATTTCTGCACTTGAAAAGCTAAAATGCGCTACAGAATTACAACAGAAAACATACGGGGAGCTTCCTATACAGATAGCTGGTGCATAGGCAACAATCATAAGCTCAATGCTGTTGAGTATCACAGATGCTCTGAGGTCAATATTGCCGCAACTGATGCCATACTGATACTCGGCCGACAGCAGGATATCTCCGTGGAAAATACATATGATACCTCTTTGATGGAAGCTTTCAGGATTCCTTCCGGAACAGCAGTCGAGCTTTATGCCACAACACTGCACTACGCACCATGTAATGCATCTGCTGGCGGATTTCTGGTAGCCGTTGTACTTCCAAAAGGCACAAATGAAGCCCTGGAACATCCACACACCGGCGGAGAAGATGCTCTTCTTGCAGCTAAAAACAAATGGCTTATCGGACATCCTGAAGGTGGACTTCCTGAGGGATCATACATAGGGCTTACAGGTGAAAATCTGGAAATTAAATAAAAAGCAAAAAACAGCCCGGGCTTTCACCCGGGCAATTATTATATTACGCTTTAACTTTACGATAAAATTAAGCCTTTGCCTCGTCCTCGTTGTCTCCCCAGAAATCCACCGGCTCATAGTCCTGCAGCTTTGCAAGGAAGCCCTTCTGCTTAAGCTCCTCCTGTATGGCATCAAGCACCTCTTCACTCTCCGCACATATTGTGTGATAGTGATAACCTGAAGTTACATTTTTAAGAAGGCTTGACTTGCCTGTACGGATTTCCTCGAGATAATTTCTGACATCACGTCTGGACTTGATGTCCATATTGGCGCGGATCACTCCGTAGACCTTGTGGTATACAAATACGTCCTTCACATGGCCTCCGGCATCAACTATCGTTGAAAGCTCCTCCTCTACTTCATCATCCTCGTGAACCACCTTTAATACTCTCGAATACTGCTTATCCGCCTGTATCAGATATCCTCTGTTTGTCGAAAAAATCGCGGCTCCGTTTGCTCGAAGCAGTGCTATGTCCTGCACAATCACCTGACGACTCACATCAAGCTCCTTTGCAAGCGCAACTCCCGCCACAGGCGACTTTGACGAGGATAGAATATTTATTATTTTTTTTCTTCTCTCATCACCGTTCATTTTCGTTCCTTTCTGTAAAACATTACTGTCACAGCATAGTGCGACCGGCAATCTAAAATCTATACTGCATGTAGATTTTTAAGTGATAAATCCATAATAGGCGCTGAATGTGTGAGCGCACCACTTGATACATAGTCTACACCAAGACCCTTTATTCTTGCAATATTTTCTTTGGTAACATTTCCCGAAACCTCGATTTCGGCTCTGCCGTCAATGTAGTCGATGCACTGCTTTAAAAGCTCTGTTGACATGTTGTCGAGCATGATAATGTCGGCACCGGCTTCAACCGCATCCTTCACCATATCAAAGCTCTCTACCTCAACCTCAATCTTTCTGACAAACGGAGCATAGGCCTTTGCCATGGCGATTGCCTCTTTTACGCCGCCAGCTGCTCCGATGTGGTTATCCTTAAGAAGCACTCCATCCGAGAGATTGTATCTGTGGTTGTTTCCACCACCGACTCTGACCGAGTATTTTTCAAAAATTCTATTGTTTGGGGTTGTCTTTCTGGTATCCAAAAGCTTGATACCGGTGCCCTCTAAGAGCGCTGCAACCTGACTGGTATATGTGGCAATTCCACTCATGCGCTGTAAATAATTGAGCGCAGTTCTCTCACCGCACAAGAGTACTCTGATATCTCCGTAAACCTTGCCGATAAGCTGCTTATTTTCTACCCTATCGCCATCCTTTACGTAAAACTCTACCTTTGTATCTGCATCAAGCAGTGTGAAAACTCTCTCAAAACCTGCAGTCCACAGATGATTCCGTCCTGTTTGCAGATTAAATCCACCTCTCCTGCCTGTGGATGTGGCATCACGCTGTTTGTGGATACGTCCTCGCTTGTGATGTCCTCCTTTAATGCGCTTAATATGAATGGGTCTACGTTGAGGCCCAGTGTTACCTGATCGTACATATATTTAGATTCCTTTCGTTGCATTCTTTGCATTTTTTAGTTTTCTTTTATATTGCGGTTTCGCACTTTTTATGCTGTATGGTGCCGGGGTAGTACACAGTATATTCCTCAGAAAAATATGAAGTCAGCCACGGGATTTTTTGGGGATAGTGCTTTATAATTTGCCACTTGTTCGCATTAACTGCGTTAATGGAACCCCGTGGCAGTTCATATTTTTCTTCGGAACACACTGTGTACTCTCCGGCTTCGCAGATTTACGAGTGCGAAACCTACTTTTATGCCTGAATATAGGCAATGCCTGATTCGACAGTTTCTTCTGCATCTACGCTTGTGCGGCCCTCTATTGCTCCATGGCGAGCTTCCTGTATTCTCTCTCTACAGCTTTTTCATCGCTGTAGTCTGCCAGATTTATGCTATCTGCGGCCTTTTTGGCTGCTATCTCATCATTTACAAAGCCAAGCTCCGCCATCTGTCCTGCTGCACGCTTTGCGAATACCAGGCTCTCAAGCAGTGAATTGCTTGCAAGACGGTTTCTTCCGTGCACTCCGTTGCAAGCGGTCTCTCCAACTGCATAGAGACATTCCATGGATGTGCGGCTGTGGTGATTCACCTTGACGCCGCCCATGAAATAGTGCTGTGCCGGAACAACAGGAATAGGCTCCTTGAAGACATCATATCCCATCTCCTTGCAATGTTCAATGATATTTGGAAAATGTGATACAAGCTCATCCCTTGGAATGGTACGCAAATCCTCCCAGACAAAGTCTGTGCCGTCCTTTTTCATCTGCTCACGGATTTTGCCGGTCAGCACGTCTCTTGGTAAGAGCTCATCGACAAACCTGTTCATATTCTTGTCTAAAAGCTTAGCACCCTCGCCTCTTACGGACTCTGAAATAAGAAAGCTTCTGTCCTCATGCTTTTTCGTGTAAAAGGTCGTTGGGTGAATCTGCACATAGTCTGGGTTTTTAAGCTCAATGCCATGCTTTTTTGCAATGGCAAGCGAGTCCCCTGTCAGATGTCTGAAATTTGTTGAAAATCTGTACAGTCCTCCAACTCCGCCACAAGCCATGACAGTGTATGCCGCTGTCACCTTTTCCAGCGTGCCATCCTGTTTTCTGGTGATGGCGCCGTAGCATTTGTTATCCCTTTCGATGATATCAACCATCGTCGTATACTCCATGAGTGTCACATTTGAAAGCTTCTTAACCTGTGCAAGCAATGTGCTTGTTATCTCTTTTCCGGTCACATCCTCATGGAAAATAATTCTGTTGTGTGAATGAGCTCCCTCTCTCGTATAGGCAAGTGAGCCGTCATCATTTCTCGCAAAATCTGCTCCGTATGAAACGAGATCCTCAACCACCTCAGGTGATGAGTTTATCATTATCTCAACCGACTCCTTGTCATTCTCGTAGTGGCCGGCTTTAAGGTATCCTCAAAAAAGCTGTCGAAATCAGACTGCTCTTTAAGCATGCACATGCCGCCCTGCGCCAGATATGAATCATTGCTCTCCAGATCTGATTTTGTTATCAGTGTAATTCTTACGTCTCTTGGAAGCTTAAGCGCACAATAAAGACTGAGCAGCCGCTTCCCACAATAAGTACATCTGTATTCATAGTATGTTACCTCTTTTATTTACCTGCATCCACCGATGTAGCCGCTTCTTTAGCAACATCCCCCTGGATGCGATTTACTGTAATGGGCGTATTATAACACTAAAATTTACAACTGACAAGACACCTGTAAAACTTTTGTGTTGACAGCTGGTTTACAGCTAAGTATAATGACAAGTAACTTATTTATTTTGGCCGGTTCTTTATGTAAAATCCAAAAGGGGCTTACATTGATATAACTGTGCTTCAATCACACTAGGAATTTCAAGAGGTATATCATATTATGATGACAACAAGAGAATTACAGGATGAGATTATCCGATTAAAGAAGGAAAATGATATCTGTATATTAGCTCACGCTTATCAGAGTCACGAGATACTTGAGGTTGCCGACTTCACAGGCGACTCATATGGACTCAGCAAGCAGGCTGCCACAGCACCACAGAAGAATGTGCTCATGTGCGGTGTCCGCTTCATGGCAGAGACCTGCAAGATTTTATCTCCTGACAAGCATGTATTTTTGTCAAACAGCGCAGCAGGCTGTCCTATGGCGGAGCAGCTCGATATAGAGCTCTTACAATCGTTAAAGGCCGAGAACCCTGACTATACAGTGGTTGCCTACATAAACACCACATCAGAGCTTAAAACCATATGTGATGTGTGCGTCACATCCTCATCCGCTGTAAAAATTGTTAAAAATATTGACAATAACAAGATTCTTTTCATCCTGACTGCAATCTGGGCGCATGGGTTGAGGAACAGGTTCCGGAAAAGACCTTCAAATTTGTACATGGTGGCTGTCCTACTCACCTGCGCATGTCAATAGCAGATGTTGAGAAAGCAAAAGCGGCTCATCCTGCTGCAAAGCTTCTCGTACATCCGGAGTGTCTTGCTGAGGTTTCAAAGGCTGCTGACTATATCGGAAGCACCACCGGCATCATTGACTATGCTAAAAACAGCACAGACCGGGAATTTATCATCGGAACTGAAAACAGCATACTGCAGCACTTACAGTATGAGTGCCCTGAAAAGAGCTTCTATCCTCTCTCAAAGGACTGCGTATGCCACAATATGAAGCTCACTACCCTGATGGATGTATACAATTGTGTTAAGGGAGCAGGCAGAGAAGAAATCATACTGCCTGACGATATAAGAACAAAGGCCAAGGCCTGCATAGATACCATGCTCACACTTGGAGAATAATTTAATTTAAAGTTAAAAGACCACAGTTCATCTGTTTTGATGCCCTGTGGTCTTTTTTAATTAATTGATGATAATACCTCATCTGAATAATACTTATTTCACATCCGTCTAATTGAATCCAACAACCTTCTGCGACAGCTTATACGCACCGATAGCTACCTTTCTGCCTCCCTTGCCCGGCAGGTTCGTTAACTGTCCCATGACGCCATGACGCAGCTTCTTGTAGGTTTCTTCATCGTGCTCCTTCATGTATGCCCACAGTTCATCCTTCTTAGCCATGTTCTCATCGGTGCCTGAGATAATTGCCAGAATAGTAGAAATAGTCGTAATAATCTCCAGATAGCTGTACATATACTTCCTGCACATCTCATTTGTTATCTCATGCAATTTGACATCGTCAAACATAATCTTATTTACACGAATCTGCTGGTCAATACGGCGTATCATCACCTGCTCATTGACCGACTGGTCATCGCGACCGATAAAATATCTGTAGAAGTCCACATCCAGATAGTACATCGTGCGCACATACGGAAGCGGCTTATATACATAGATATTATCCACATAAAAGGTATGCTTTGGCAGCTTGAGTCCACAGCTTCTCAAAAGCTCCGTCCTGTATATTACCGAATGCATCAGTATGTAATGCCCCTTGTGAATATGCTTTATATCACTCCAGGTAAATATCTCATTGCGCGGAAAGCCGGTCTGACGCATAACCTTTTTACGCTTTGCTCCTTCTTTCTCGTAGACATAATTGGCAAGAAGCATATCAATCTGTGTATTCTCCTGCTCAAACTCCCTTAGCTTGTCCAGTATCTTCTTGTATGAATCGAGATCCACCCAGTCATCGCTGTCAACGACCTTGAAATATTTGCCTGTGGAATTTTTGAGACCTGTGTTTACAGCCTCTCCATGTCCACCGTTCTCCTGGTGTACAGCCTTTACTATGTCAGGATATTCGGCTGCATATCTGTCAGCTATCGCTGCTGTCTCATCCTTTGAACCATCATCAACAATAATTATCTCCACATCATCTCCACCCGGCAGGATAGACTCTATACAATGCTCCATGTAATCCTTTGAATTGTAACATGGGATTGCAAAACTTAATAATTTCATCTTTTTCCCCTTGTAAAAAATAATATCGCTGTTTTGATTATGCATAAAATTTTATCCTATATGCAATAACAAATACCGATACTATAATTATACACAAAATCATGATATTGTCTAAGGATTTTTTATGGTACCTTAGGACTGCACAGTTTGTTCATATTTTGTTTACAGAAAAGTGAAATTCAAAACACACGGTTTTCACAATTGATTTGTATACTAACATCATAAACGAAAGATACAAAACAAAAGCAACAAAACATATTAATTACGCAATACTCATACTAATCTTTTTCATATATAGCCGATGCAAGCCACATGCATCGGCTTCCTCTTTTTAGTATTATAGTAACTATGTGATTATTTCTATCAGCTTCTCTTTATCTTACGTGAAGCCGTCTTTTCAAACTCACTCTCCCTCACTTTAATGCTATAGATACGCTTGTAGGCAGGTGCATTCACATTGTACTCATCGATAAGCGCCTGCAGAGCTGGCCTTATATCGCGATGCCTGTATTTTGAGCATACTCTCTGTCCGGGAAAATCTCAGCTTCAATCACTCCTTCAGACTCACGCACTATGATTTCCTTTATGAGATGATTTACGCTCAGAGCGTTTTCAAGCTCCTCCGGTGACACATTCTCACCGTTTTTGGTGATAATCAGATTTTTTCTTCTGCCGGTCAGATAAATATATCCATCCTCGTCCACATAGCCTAAGTCACCCGTGTGAAGCCAGCCGTCCGACAGTGTCTCCTCTGTCTCCTTTGGCATCTTATAATAGCCCTGCATCACACTTGTACCGCGGACTAAAAGCTCACCGTCAACTGTTTTTGCCTCACAGTTTGGCATCAGCTTGCCTACAGAGTTTTTGCGGATATCCCAGCTTAGATTTGTGCTTATGACCGGAGAACACTCCGTCATGCCATAGCCCTGCAATATGGCGATACCAAACTCTGCAAATAAATCAACATAATCAGGATTTAGGTACGCACCGCCACTGCAGATTGTATGAAGCCTCTCTCCAAATATTTTCTTACGGACCGGCTCTGCAGGAAGTCCTGCTGCCCTTACCTCCTCAAGCTTTCTGGCAAATGTCTCAATCATAAGAGGCACCATAAGAATCATGTCGGGAGTAAAAAGCTGTATATTTTTTGCCATGCGCATGATGGAATCATTGATGCATATTACCGACCCCAGTGAAATTCCTTTCAGAATATCCATGCTCAGACAGTATGCATGGTGTATGGGAAGCACAGACAAAATTACCGTGTGCGGTCCAATTTTCATATCAAGGCAGGTGGCATTTTCAGCCAGGTTGTTCTGCGTCAGCATGACTCCCTTGCTCTTTCCGGTGGTTCCGGACGTAAACATGATAGTGCAAAGCGCATCCTCTGCCACTGCCGGCTCGTAGCTTCCCCTATTGTCATCTATAAGCCCATTAAACGAAAGCACCTGTGGACAATGCTCTGTACTGTTCATAGACACATACACATTTATATCATGACAGCTTTTAGCTGCGGCCTCAGCCACATCCGAACGTGCCTCATCAAATATAAGCATCCTCACATCGGCTCTGTCCAAAAGCTCACATATATCCGCTGCCGGAAGCGATGCATCGATTGGAACCGCAACACTTCCGCTTTCTGTGATTGCCAGATAGGATACTATCCACTCATATGATGAAGGGCCTATTACAGCGATATGCTGTCCTTTTTTACCAAGCTTTTCGATAGCATTGGCAAAGCTGTCTGTATCATTCTTAAGTTCACTGTAGGTTCTTGACTCTATCTCATTTTTTGATTTCTTCCATCTTATCGCGTCATCCGCACCGTAAGTCTCTTTGCATATGAAAGAATTTCAGGAATTGTGTGAAATAACATATTTTCTCCTATCTGCGCCGATTATGCGTCTTTTAATGTCTCAAGATAATCGATAGCTTCCTGTACTGTGCGGATTTCTGCAGCCTTTGTCTGATCAATCTCCACATCAAAGGTATCCTCGATCTCCCCGAGCATGCTCATGAAATCAAATGACGTAAAGCCCAGATCCTCCATAAAACGTGATTCTTCGTGCACATCTGCCGGCTGAACATCAACATAATTACAGATAATTTCCACTAATTCATCAAACATAATAATCTCCTTTTACCTAATACGTTTCCTGATCCACTACACCAATTTTATAATTTCGCCTATTGTAAGCTCAGGGTTTTCTGCACCCTTGAACATGATTTTGCACAGATAGTAGTACATATACTCAAGCTGCTTTCTTGAGACTGCCTTGACCTGATGCTCGAAGCTGAAATCCAGTCCGTTGTCATCCGGGCGATGCATTACCGTTAGATACATAGCCTGTGTAGTCATGCCGTTCGGGTACCACTTAGTCTTGTATTTTATATCTCCGAGGTCTTTTAAGCCCTTTTCCTTTAAGGTCATAGGCTGATATGTAAGCGACATCGGCTCATATGTAAGCCCCGCCTTTGGCTGCGGATACGTCTTTGAGCGCAGTGCAAAGTACTCTGTCGGGTTGTAGTTTGCATGGCGGAACAGCTCGTTTTGCTTATCCCTGATGGTATACACGGCATCGATAAAGCGTACATCCTTTGAAAAGCTCGTCCTAAACGGAAACGAATGAATACGTGTGCCGCCTGACCTCTTCTCCTTGAGTGTCGCACGTCTGGCGATGGCATTATTTACGGAGACATCATCGAAGCCGTTTTCCTTTTGGAAAAACGTCCTGATTCCCATGAGAAGCAGACACGCAAGCGAAACATGATATTTCTCACAAAAATCCATAAGACGCTTTGTCGGCTCAGCCTCCAGATGAAAGATATCAAGCGCTGAGGTGACATCATCCGATGCATTGAATGCACTCCTTAGCTTATTATCATGCATCAGTTCTCTTGCCGCATCAAGCTTTGCTGTGCCGTCAATTCCGTTGTAGATTGGCTCCGACTGTCTGATAAGCTTCTCAAAGAACTCTCTGTCCCTAAGCTGTGCCTTGCTTCCGGCTTCGTATGCCAGATCCTTCTTTATCTGCTCAATGTATGAGCACATATCCTTAGGAAAAGGTACTCCCTCGTACATGGCATTGCAGTATATCTCAATAATATCCTTTAAAAATGCAATAAGTGACTGCGCATCAACCACCATGTGATGCCCTAAGAAGTACACTCCATTGAATCCATCCGGCATCTTTATCATCACGATTTTGGTCATAGGAGAGTCCTCAAACTCAAACGGCACCTGTGTCCAGCCTTGCATCTCATTCTCTGCCTCCTCCATGGTTAAATCAGTAAAATCCCTGAAATCGACAGTTCTCTCTTTAAAATCCTCATCCACATCCGCAATATACTGATAGCACTCTCCATCCTTATCCCTTGTAAAACGGATACGCATGGCCTCGTTTCTGGCATACGCGTAGTTGATTGAATCCCTTAGCACGTTCCAGTCGAGCTCCGTGCCGATTGTCAGACTTGTACCTATATTGAGCACAGCCATATTCGGACAGTACTTTGCATAGTACAAATGAAATTTTTGTGCAACCGTAATCGGATATACATTGTGTCCTTTTCTCGTCTTCATCATCTCATAACTCCTTCCCAAAATTTATCAAGTGCGTCCTCGAAAGCTTTCGTATTCTTGTAATAGCTCTCGCAGTGTCCTGCACCCTTTACTATCAGCTTTGTCTTTTGTGACGCGCAGCTTGCATAAAGCTCATCACACATGCTACATGGCACAAATGTATCCTTATCACCATGGATAAACAAAATAGGCTTCTTCGCCTTTTGCACCTCTTTTGCAGCATTGCATTCATCAAGCCCATACCCTGCCATTTTTCTGTTCACAAAATCTGCAATCTGAATCATCGGAAAAGCCGGCAGATGGTACATGCTGTGAAGCACATGGGTAAATACCGCCTTAGGCGAGGTAAATGCACAGTCTGACACAATCCCCTTCACCTGCTCTGGCAGATTAAGTCCACTTGCCATAAGCACAGTGGCTCCTCCCATGGAATTTCCCATCAAAACAATCCTTATGCCATTGCCTGCCTTCTTAATCATCCAGTCAATCCATTTAAGCGCATCATAGCGGTCCTTGCAGCCGAAGCCTATGAATTTACCCTCGCTTTGTCCGTGCGCCCTCGCATCTACAAGCAGCATGCTATAGCCCTTCTTTAAATAATAATTGGATATGCTGCTGTAATCAGACATAGCTTCACTTGTGTAGCCGTGGAAGCATATGACGGCTTTATCCGGATTACCTCCATCTATCCCCGCTATCCCCGGAAAATATGTGGCATGCAGTCTTAATCCATCATCAGACTTAATCCACACATCCTCATGAGTCTGTGCTCTCATCCACTCTCCGCGCGGCTTCATAAAGCTGTAATAGCTCTCCCAGTCAACCCCGGACATCTTCATCGTGCGCTCCTTCTTGGCATTGTAGCGCATCATGGTTCTCCTGTAGAAATAAGCACTGCCGCCTGCCTCTGCTGCAGCAATACCGCCTAAAACACCTGCAATTATTCCCCACTTCATCCTCATCACCTACGCCTTCTTACTGTCTATAATCTGCTTCAGGCGAAGTGCCTTATCAATATTTCCCTCCACCTTAAGCTTACCTGTTGTAAATGCAAGAATCGGATCAATCTTTCCATCTGCCAGCTTGAAAAGAGTCTCTGCGCTGCATATAAAAATCGCATCCCTGTCAAAATACTCATACGGCTCCACTGCCAGCACACCATCCTTTACCTCGGCATAAAAAATTCCCTCTGCCTCTCCTGTTATATTAAACTGAAAAGCAAGATGCTCGCTTATATCACTCACATCAGACTCCATAAACAGTCCCTTTACCTTTGAAAACATATCTGCATAAGTCATATCAATTCTCCTTTTCGACCATCGGTCAACTTGTTACTCCATTACAGTATCACTTTTTAGACCAGCGGTCAATATAAATATTTTCATTTTCAAACTATTCTAATATTTCTTTCATAAACTATCCAAACGTATCATATCATTATCACAAAAACCTATTACCACGGTAAAATTTCATGGAAGAATCACATGGATTGTGATAATATATATGATATGAGGGTCAAAAGGTATTTTGCCCCTCATTTATGATTAATCAGATTACTACATGCTACGCATTCCCGTAATCTGACTACACCTCGAAATCCGCTAATGCTACAGTTCGCATATGCGAACTGCAACCGAATATGCCTATTTAAAATCGCCTGTAGCGATAGGCATATTCGTCGGCATATTCACAGCTTCATACGAATCAAATCAGCAAGTGATTTGATTCTGTAAACGAATATAGTGAGTAATTTAACTTGTCGTCCACGCAGCAAATTGCTACTTTCTCGGTGTAGTGCGGGTCAATAAGGTATACATCGAATTGCATGCAAGCATGAATCGATGATACCTTTTGACCTTTAATCACAAAATCGAAAAATTACTTTAGAAAATTTACACAGAACAGAAGAAATATGTTATTATATACTCTGTAAATCAAAATACGGAGGTTAGTTACATGGCAACGAGGAAGAAATCCTCAGCAAAAAGACAGACGAAAAAGGAGAGAATGGCTCAGATAGAGAGGCAGCAGGCCTTTAAAAAGGAGATATTTCTCTGGATAGTAGTAGCTGTTTCAATCCTTTTATTTATAAGCAATTTTGGAATAGGCGGTAATTTGGGAAACGCAGTAAGCGGTTTCCTTTTTGGTTTATTTGGAATGATGGCATATATTTTTCCGCTTGTGCTTCTGGTGGGCAGCTTTTTTGCTGTGTCCAATAAGGGCAATTCATATGCTATCATGAAGCTTGTTATGACCATAGTTTTCATATGGTTTATATGTGTGTTTATGTACCTGGCAGTGTATGGTGAATTCGCGGTTTCGCCGGTGCAGTCATACATTGACAGTGTTGAAAGGCATTCAGGTGGTGGCTTTGTAGGTGCTCTTATAGGCTGCATTTTAGTTCCGGCGGTAGGAATTATAGGTGCATACGTGGTGACAATAGTTGTGATGATTATCTGTCTTGTGCTCATTACCGGTAAATCATTCATGAAGGGTATGAGAAACGGCGGCCGAAAGGTATATGAGTCAGCGCGTGAGAATAATGAGAGATATCAGGAGTATCGGCAGTATAAGTCAAGAGAGCGTCAGACAAGAGAGGGTTTAGCTTCAGATAATACAGACAGCGACATAAAGGAGACCGCAAAAGGTGGCAGAAGGAGTAAGCGTGCCGGTCGAAGGATGGACAATAAGATAACAGGCGTGTCACTTGATACAAAAATTGATGGCAGTGAAAACGCGCTAGATTCAGGCATGACAGGTAGTGATACAGCGCATGTGGGGATATTTGGACAAGGTGCAGCAGCTACAGATGCGCTTGGTGAGATAACTATAGAGAATTATCCGAGTTCACCTGCAATAAAGGAGAAAAAGACGACAAGCCTTACATCAGGGGATGCAGGGGAAATAGTGCAGACACCGGACTTTGGTGTGGCATCGGAGCCTGTTTCGGTTTTGGGTGGCACAGCTGCAAGCCATGTGTCGCAGATACCTATATCGGGCTGCGTGGAGCCTGATATATCTGATGATTTTGACATACAAAAAGATAATGAGCTGCAATCAAAATTATCAGCTCCGGCTGCAGATGCGGTAATGACAAAACCACCTGCAGCAGAGCCAGGTAAGAAAAAGGTCAAATCAGACAAGGATGAGCTTGCCAAAGAGGTTGAAAAAGTCAGTGAGCAGATAGCGATAAATGACGCAGAAAATGCAATCCAGCAGAAGCCGTATGTATTTCCGGCTGTTGATCTGCTTAAGGCTCCTGACAGGGGTAAAACCGGTGATTCGCAGGCTCATCTGCGTGAAACGGCGGCAAAGCTTGAACAGACTCTTAATGTGTTTGGGGTGAATGCGAAGGTGAATAATATAAGCTGCGGTCCTGCTGTTACAAGGTTTGAAATCACACCGGAGCTTGGAGTGAAGGTATCAAAGATTGTGAATCTGGCAGATGATATAAAGCTTAATCTGGCAGCCGCGGATATACGAATCGAGGCTCCTATTCCGGGAAAAGCCGCTGTGGGCATCGAAGTGCCAAACAGCCAGAGTGTTGCTGTTTCCTTCAGGGAGCTTGTGGAGTCTGAAGAATTTAAAAATGCCAAATCAAAGATTACATTTGCAGTGGGAAAAGATATTGCAGGCAAGGTTAAGGTTACGGATATCGCAAAAATGCCACATCTTTTAATTGCAGGTGCTACCGGCTCAGGTAAGTCGGTTTGTATCAATACAATTATCATGAGTATACTATACAAGGCAAAGCCGGATGAGGTAAAGCTGATTATGATTGACCCGAAGGTGGTTGAGCTTAGTGTATACAATGGCATACCTCATCTGATGATTCCGGTTGTTACAGATCCTAAAAAAGCTGCAGGAGCATTAAACTGGGCGGTTTCAGAGATGACAGACCGATACGAGAAGTTTGCAAACAGCGGTGTCAGGGAAATAAACGGTTACAATGCCATGATTGATGCAATGGATGGCAAGGATACAGAAAAACCGCCAAAGATGCCACAGATTGTCATTATAGTTGACGAGCTTGCAGATCTTATGATGGTTGCATCAAAGGATGTAGAGGAGGCAATATGCAGGCTGGCACAGCTTGCGAGAGCAGCCGGTATACATCTGATTATAGCTACACAGAGGCCTTCTGTTAATGTTATTACAGGTCTTATCAAGGCGAATATGCCAAGCCGTATCGCATTTGCGGTTACAAGCGGTGTTGACAGTCGTACCATACTTGATATGAATGGTGCGGAAAAGCTCCTTGGAAAGGGAGATATGTTATTTGACCCACAGGGTGTTCCGAAGCCCCTTCGAGTACAGGGCGCATTCGTTTCAGATAAAGAAGTTTCCGATATTGTGAAATTTATTATTGAAAATAATGAGAATGCACAGTACAGTAATGATGTGGCACAAAAGATGGAGAGCCTGTCGAATGATACGACAAATACAACCGTTACCATTTCAGATGTGGAAAACACGGATGATGGCAGGGACTCTTACTTTGCGGAGGCAGCGTCAATTATCACAGATAAGGAACGGGCTTCAATCGGAATGCTTCAAAGATACCTTAAAATTGGCTTCAACAGGGCGGCCCGCATCATGGATCAGCTCGAAGAGGCTGGTGTAGTGGGACCTGAGGAGGGGACAAAGCCCCGCAAGGTTCTGGTGACTAAAGAGGAATTAGATACTATATTAGAGAATAATTAACACAAAGGAGCAAATAAAAATGAAAACAGATATTCAGATCGCACAGGAAGCTACAATGCTTCCAATCAAGGATGTAGCAGCAACTATAGGGATTAAAGAGGATGACTTAGAGCTTTATGGAAAGTATAAGGCAAAGATTTCTGATGAGCTCCTCAATCGTACAAAGGAAAATCCTGACGGAAAGCTCATACTTGTTACAGCTATAAACCCGACTCCTGCAGGAGAGGGAAAGACAACCACAAGCGTCGGTCTTGGAGAGGCATTTGGACGCTTGGGAAGAAAGCACTTATCGCACTTCGTGAGCCATCACTTGGACCTTGCTTTGGTATCAAGGGAGGCGCAGCCGGTGGCGGATACGCACAGGTTGTCCCAATGGAGGATTTGAATCTTCATTTTACGGGAGATTTTCATGCGATTACATCTGCGAACAATCTGCTTGCGGCACTTCTTGACAACCATATCCAGCAGGGAAACGAGCTTGGCATCGACCCGCGCCAGATTGTATGGAAGAGATGTATGGATATGAATGACCGTGTCCTTAGAAATATCGTTGTTGGTCTTGGAAGCAAGATGGACGGAATGGTCAGAGAGGATCATTTTGTCATCACTGTAGCATCTGAAATTATGGCTATACTCTGCCTGCCGATGATATGGCAGATTTAAAGAAGCGCTTGGCAGAATTATCGTGGCATACACCTTTGACGGAAAGCCTGTCACAGCCGATGATCTTCAGGCTACAGGCTCTATGGCAGCTCTCTTAAAAGATGCCTTAAAGCCTAACCTTATCCAGACACTTGAGCATACACCGGCAATAGTTCACGGTGGACCTTTTGCAATATAGCACATGGCTGTAACAGTGTCCGTGCCACAAAGACAGCATTAAAGCTTGCAGACTATGTTATCACTGAGGCAGGCTTTGGCGCAGACCTTGGCGCAGAGAAGTTCTTTGATATCAAGTGCCGTATGGCAGGGCTTAAGCCGGATGCAGTTGTACTTGTTGCAACAATTAGAGCATTAAAATATAATGGCGGCGTGCCGAAGGATGAGCTTTCATCAGAGAATCTTGATGCACTTAAGGCTGGAATCGTAAATCTTGAGAAGCATATTGAGAATCTTCACAAGTTTGGTGTGCCTGTAGTTGTCACATTAAATTCATTTGTCACAGACACCAAGGCTGAGACTGATTTTGTAGAGCAGTTCTGTAAAGAAAGAGGCTGTGAATTTGCACTCTCAGAGGTATGGGAGAAGGGTGGCGAAGGCGGAATTGACCTTGCCAACAAGGTACTTGAAACAATCGAGCACAAGGAAAGCAATTTCAAAGTGCTCTATGATGATAGCCTGTCACTTAAGGAAAAGATTGAAACTGTTGCAAAAGAAATATATGGAGCAGATGGTGTTACATATTCTCCGGCAGCAGAGAGAGAGCTTAAGAGGATTACAGACCTTGGAATGGGAGATTTTCCAGTATGTATGGCAAAGACACAGTATTCGCTTTCTGATGATGCAAAGAAGCTTGGCAGACCGAGCGGCTTTAAAATCAACGTACGTGAGGTTTATGCGTCAGCAGGTGCAGGCTTTGTGGTAGCAGTAAACGGTTCTATCATGACTATGCCGGGACTTTCAAAGAAGCCGGCTGCATACGGCATTGATGTGGATGACAATGGTGTGATCACAGGATTATTCTAGGAGGAAATATGGCTAATCTAATAGACGGAAAATTGATTTCAACACAGATTAAGGATGAGCTTAAGGAAGAAGTGGCAGAGCTTAAGAAAAAAGGCATCGAGGGTTGCCTTGCGGTGATTCAGGTCGGAAATGACCCCGCATCATCAGTGTATGTGCGCAACAAGAAAAAGGCGTGTGAGTATGTCGGAATTAAATCGCTTTCATATGAACTTGCAGAGGAGACTACACAGGAGGAAATATTAGAGCTTATCGAAAAGCTCAATGCTGATGTTTCTGTAAATGGTATTCTCTGTCAGCTTCCGCTGCCAAAGCATATCGATGAGGACAAGGTTATTGATGCTATTGACCCGAAGAAGGATGTTGATGGCTTTAGTCCACAGAGTGTTGGAGCGATGGTTATAGGAAAGCCTGGTTTTTTGCCGTGTACTCCGGCCGGTATCATTCAGCTTTTAAAGAGAAGCAATATAGATATTGATGGTAAAAGTTGTGTTGTGGTTGGCAGAAGCAATATAGTTGGCAAGCCTATGTCACTTCTCATGCTTAGGGAGAATGCAACTGTTACGGTATGTCATTCACATACAAAGGATTTAAAAGATGTATGTAAAAATGCTGATATACTTATAGTGGCAATAGGAAAGCCTAAGTTTATAGATGCTTCATATGTGAAGGATGGTGCGGTTGTCATTGATGTTGGAATCCACAGAAATGCTGAAAATAAGCTGTGTGGTGATGTGGATTTTGATTCTGTTGTGTCTAAAGCGTCACATATCACACCTGTACCGGGCGGTGTAGGTCCTATGACAATTGCGATGCTCATGAGCAATTGTGTTGAGGCTATGAAGAGATAATTAGACAATAAGTAAGAGGATTAGATGTATGAGATGTGCCAATTGTGGTAATGAATTGAAGGCGGGCAGTCTGTACTGTGATGTCTGTGGGCATCCGGTTCAGATAGTGCCTGATTACAACGAATTTGATGATTATCTTGATAATCTGGTTGGAAATGATGACAGGCGAACTGATGGACAAAAGACTGTAAAGCCTGTGTCTGATAGGACAATCAGGTTTGATGAGCCGGTGAGGGAACAGCTTCATAGTGCCGGTCAGCGGAACGGACAAAAACCGGACAGAATGTCACAGTATGAAAATAAACAGGCTCAGACAGGCAAGCAGCAGTCTCAGACGAAACAACCGTGTGATGAGAAGCCGCAGTCTGACGGACAGAGGGCAAAGAGAGCGCAGCAGAAGAAGATAATTATTATCTCAGCTGTAGTGTGCGTTGTAGCAATTGTAATACTTATTGCAGCTATTACACGTAATGTAAGCAGATCACATGACAATTCATTTGATTATCAGGTGAGGCAGGCAAAGGCAGCTTATTCGGCGGGGAATATAAATTCCGCGGTTTCTTATTATGAGAAGCTTTGTCGATTGATTCGGATAATACAGATGTCAGATTTGCTTTGGCTGATATATATATGTCGAAGAAGGATTATGATGCCGCTCTTGTGCTGTATCAGGAAATTATCAATATTGATCCAAAGAGCAAAGAGGCTTATAAGCAGCTTATCTCGATTTATGAATCAAAAAAGGATTATGATGCAATTGTTGCGTTGCGTGAGAGTGCTAAGGATACATCTGTTTTAAAGCTTTTTGCGGATTATACTGTATCTAAACCGCAGTTTAGCAAGAGCAGTGGCAAGTATGGAGAGACTATTGAGCTTTCTATAGATGCAGACAGCGATACCAAAATATACTATTCATATGATTCGGATAATCCTTTGACCAGAGGAGAAAGATATTATAGCCCGATCACCCTGGACAAGGAAGGCACATATGAGATAACAGCTGTTGCGGTTGATGACAGAGGAATCAAAAGCGAGGTGGCATCTGCCAAGTATGAAATCGAGTTTGAGGCGCCGGATGCACCGGAGATAGACCCTGACGGAGGTACATTTGGTGCACAGACAGACATTACAATCACAGTACCTGAAAATTGCAAGGTATACTATACCTGGGATTCGTCAGATCCGAGTGCTGCATCAACAGAGTATACAGCTCCAATACCTGTTCCTGAGGGAAATAATGTGCTTTCTGTTATTGCGATAGACCAGAATACCGGAAAGTGCAGTGATATATACAGATCAAGATTTGAATTTTATATGAATTAATAAAAAACACGCATGAGTTGATTAATCATGCGTGTTCTTTTTTCATGTAATTCTCCCGAGGGTATATGAGATTTATGCTTAGATATTAACTAAATGATATCTATATATGATAAATCTTTCAAGGATTACTTGCCTTTCTATAAATTTTGTAATAATATTTTATTATATCTTTTTTAGGAGACAATAATGGAAGATTTAATGAAATTGAGAGAGTCTATCGATGAGATAGACAGTGAAATAGTCAGATTATATAAGCAAAGAATGGATATCTCAAAGCACGTTGCCGAGTATAAGATAACCACCGGCAAAAAGGTCTTTGACAAGACGAGAGAGGATGAAAAGCTTGAGAAATTATCGTCTCTTGCAGATGATGAGTTTTTGAAGCACGGTATAGTTGAGCTTTTTGAACAGATTATGTCGACCAGTAGAAAGAAGCAGTATCAGCTTATGACTGAGCATGGCATAGTGGAGAAGGAAAACTTACTGAGGTAGACAGCCTGGATTTTTCCAATGCAAGGATTGTGTTTCAGGGAGTTGAGGGTGCATACTCACAGCTTGCCATGAAGACATACTTTGGCGAGAACTGTAATGGCTATAACGTGGATTCCTGGAAGGATGCCATGGAGGATATCAAATGCGGAAAGGCTGATTATGCAGTGCTTCCGATAGAGAATTCTTCAGCCGGTATTGTATCGGAAAACTATGATCTGCTTGTTGAATACGACAATTATATAGTTGGGGAGCAGATTATACGCATCGACCACAGTCTGATGGGACTTCCGGGTGCAAAGATTTCTGATATAAGGACTGTGTATTCACATCCGCAGGCGCTTATGCAGTGCTCAGATTTTTTGATGAGCATAAGGATATTAACCAGGTGGCTGTCAGGAATACAGCTTTTTCTGCAAAGAAGGTAAAGGATGACGGAGATATCACACAGGCTGGCATAGCTAGCCATATCTCGGCTGATATATATGGCTTCAGGTGCTTGAGAGCCGCATACAGAACAATAAAAACAATGCAACAAGGTTTATAATTGTGTCGGCTAAAAGGGTATGCCGCAGAGATGCAGACAGGATAAGCATATGCTTTGAGACACCTCATAAGAGTGGTGCACTGTATCATATGCTGGCACACTTTATATACAATGGAATCAATATGTTAAATATCCAGTCTCGTCCGATATCTGATAAGGCATGGGAGTACAGGTTCTTTGTTGATTTTGAAGGACGTTTTACGGATACAGCGGTGCAGAATGCGTTAAGAGGCATAAGGGAAGAGGCAATTGCCCTTAAGATTCTTGGTACATATTAGATTATAGAAATTTAGATAAAAGTGTTGACAACAGAAATTGTCTGTGCTATATTCTAGTAGTTGTATGAAAACAAAGTAGAGTATCCACTCTCACCTAAGCGCAATGGAGCGACTTAGCGTTAATATTTTCAAACATTTGTGTTGAAGATTGTATAGTGGATAGTCTGCCTATCCACTATTTTTTATGGAGGTACAAGACCATTAGCGAATTAATGATTAATGAACAGATCAGAGACAGAGAAGTTCGACTGATTGGAGCGGATGGAGAGCAGTTAGGAATTGTTTCTTCAAGAGAAGCTCAAAAGATTGCAGACGAGGCAGGACTTGATTTAGTAAAGATAGCACCAAATGCAAAGCCACCTGTATGTAAGGTGATTGATTATGGTAAGTATCGTTATGAGCAGGCCCGTAAGGAAAAGGATGCAAAGAAAAAGCAGAAGACCGTTGAATTGAAAGAGATTCGTCTCTCACCTAACATTGAGGCTAACGACTTGAATACCAAGATGAATGCTGCAAAGAAATTTCTTGCAAAAGGAAATAAGGTAAAGATCACACTCAGATTCAGAGGACGTGAGATGGCTCATATGAATGCAAGCAAACATATCCTTGATGATATAGCGGAGAATCTTTCAGATGTAGCGGTAGTGGAGAAAGCACCGAAGGTTGAAGGAAGAAGCATCGGTATGGTGCTGGCAGAAAAGAGATAACAATTTAAGGAGGAACACACAATGCCAAAAATGAAAACAAGCAGAGCAGCTGCAAAACGTTTCAAAGTTACAGGAACAGGAAAGTTAAAAAGAAATAAAGCCTACAAGAGACATATCTTAACTAAGAAAACAACAAAGACAAAGAGAAATCTCAGAAAAGCAACAATGACAGATGAGACAAATGTTAAGAATATGAAGAAGATTTTACCATACATGTAATCGGTAGTATTAGTTAAGGAGGAATCAACAAATGGCAAGAGTTAAAGGCGGTTTAGGCGCTAAGAAAAGACATAACAGAACATTAAAGTTAGCAAAGGGTTACAGAGGCGCTAGATCTAAGCAGTATAGAGTAGCAAAGCAGTCAGTTATGAGAGCACTTACAAGCTCATACGCTGGACGTAAAGAGAGAAAGAGACAGTTCCGTCAGTTATGGATTGCTCGTATCAACGCAGCAGCTCGTCTCAACGGACTTTCATACAGCCAGTTTATGCACGGCTTAAAGTTAGCAAACGTTGACCTTAACCGTAAGGTATTAGCTGATATGGCTGTTACAGATGCAGCAGGATTTGCTAAATTAGTAGAGGTTGCTAAATCTAAGCTTGCTTAGTTTAGCATAAAGAGATATATGAAAAAAGCTGCCGGGCTTCATGTGAAGCCCGGCAGTTTTTTTATTCTTGAGCTTTTTTGTATTTACTGCGATACTCCTTAGGCGAAAGGCCTTTTATTTTATGAAAGGTCTTTGAAAAATATAGGCTGTTATCAAACCCTATAGAGCCTGCAATTGCTGTGATGGACAATGAGGAGTGTTTAAGCAGATAGCATGCCTGTTTGATTCTGAAATTGGTCAGATATTCCTTTGGCGATACACCGAGGATGCTCTGGAAGGAACGGAACAGGTGACTTCGGCTTAATCCTATATATGATGCAATATCCTCGACGGTGATAGGGTATGAATAGTTGGCGGAGATGTATTCGATGCCCTTTTGTACATAGGAGTTTGCACTGTTTTGCGGTGGCTTTGATGTGGCGGCGCTGACAAAAAGAGCGAGGGTGGTGTAGAGTCGCCCGGTCATTTCGAGTGCATTTTCAAATTCTGTGCCTCTGGCGTCGTATATATGCATGAGCTGTCTTTTGATTTCGTTTCCGTTTGATACACTGTGTATGTATGGATGCGTTTTTGTGAAATCAGTGGCTCTTAAAATGGTTGCAGCATCGCTGCCGGTAAAGCCTACCCAGGTATATTCCAAGGATCTTCTGCATCAGCCTGATAAATCACTTCGGTATTTGGATATACGAGAAACGCATCGCCGGGGGTTAATGTGTGAACACTGCCATTTACAGTGTAGCGGCCTTTACCGCTTATGATATAGTGAATCAGATAATGGTCTCTGATACCCGGACCCCACTGATACAGGCTATCACAGCTCTGGAAGCCTACGTTATATACGGACAGAGATACAAGCTCTTTTTCTTTTACAATATAGGAATTTTTGTATTTATTGTTCATATTGACTACCTTTACAACATTTTTACATATTTCTTCTACATTTTATTCTATACAAAAATGAGCAAATGCGCTACAATAAATTTAACAAAAATGAAAAGGAGATATTTATTATGGCAATTTTAGTTACTGGTGGAGCCGGATATATCGGAAGCCACACATGTGTGGAGCTTCTTGATGCAGGTTACGACGTTGTAGTACTTGACAATCTTTCGAATTCATCTGAGAAGTCACTTGACAGAGTTAAGGCTCTTACAGGCAAAGAAGTAAAGTTCTATAAGGGAGATATCCTTGACAGAGACATCTTAAATAAGATTTTTAAGGAAGAAAAGATAGATAGCTGTATTCACTTTGCAGGACTCAAAGCAGTAGGAGAGTCTGTGGCAAAGCCTTGGGAGTACTATAACAATAATATTGCAGGAACACTTACACTTGTTGATGTGATGAGACAGAATGGCTGCAAGAACATCATTTTCTCTTCATCAGCTACAGTATACGGAGATCCTGCACAGATTCCTATCGCAGAGGAGTGTCCAAAGGGACAGTGTACAAACCCATATGGCTGGACAAAGTCTATGCTTGAGCAGATACTTATGGACATCTATAAGGCAGATAATGAGTGGAACGTTATTCTTCTTCGTTACTTCAATCCAATCGGAGCTCATAAGAGTGGTACAATGGGTGAGAATCCAAACGGTATTCCAAACAACCTCATGCCTTACATCACACAGGTGGCAGTAGGCAAGCTCAAAGAGCTTGGAGTATTCGGAGATGACTATGATACTCCTGACGGAACAGGTGTGAGAGATTACATCCATGTAGTTGACCTTGCGGTTGGACATGTTAAGGCTTTAAAGAAAATTGAGGAGAATGCAGGTCTTTGCATCTACAATCTTGGAACAGGACATGGCTACAGCGTGCTTGATATCGTAAAGAATTTCGAGGCTGCAACAGGTGTTAAGATTCCTTATACAATAAAGCCTAGAAGACCTGGCGATATTGCTACATGCTACTGTGACCCATCAAAGGCCAAGAGAGAGCTCGGCTGGGAAGCACAGTATGGTATTAAGGAGATGTGTGCCGACTCATGGAGATGGCAGAAGAACAATCCTAACGGATATGATGATTAATTATGATTAATTTTTAATTAGGCTTATACTTAAATTATTTATGCCTTGGAGCATTCTGTGGTAAACGGAATGCGCTCCAAGGCAATTTTACTTTAAGGCAGAAATATTTATCATAGCGCGGATAGACACCGGATGCGTCCGGCGTCAACAACAATAAAAAAACATCGCATAAATGCGATGCTTTCGGGTTGGGCTGTATTTAATTAAATAAATATCAGTGAGCAGTCCGTACGGGAATCGAACCCGTGTTTCCGCCGTGAGAGGGCGGCGTCTTAACCGCTTGACCAACGAACCGTGTATTATACTATCATGGAGTTTCAAAAAAAGCAAGTACTTTTTTAAAAAAAACTTGATTTTTTTTTCTGATAGTGCTATTATACCTATGATAACAACGTTGACTAGATTGAGAGAGGGCAAAAGTCCTCTCTCAATTCACGTTTATAAACATCAGGCAGCTATTCAGAACCACTTGGAACAATTCTGAATAGTTACAAATATAAAAAAGAGAGGTGATAAAATGTCAAAGGCAAGTGTATATGAGGCAAAGACGGAGAATTTTATACAACCAATTCTTGACAGCATGAATTTTGAGCTTGTTGATGTCGAGTATGTTAAGGAAGGCGGTATGAACTACCTGAGAGCATATATCGATAAGGAGGGTGGCATAACTGTTGATGACTGTGAAGTGGTTGCAAGGCAGATGAATGAGATTCTCGACAGAGAGGACTATATTCCTGATTCGTACACATTCGAGGTCAGCTCGCCGGGGCTTGGAAGACCTCTCAAGAAGGAAAAGGACTATGTGCGCAATATGAATAAGGAGATAGAGATTCGCACATACAGGGCTATCAACAAATCAAAGGAATTTTATGGTCTGCTTAAAGCCTATGATAAGGATACAGTGACAATAACCGATGAAGACGGCAATGAGACTACATTCAATAAGAGTGACATTGCGCTTATACGTCAGGCATTGGATTTTTAATTAAAGCGCACGATAACACAAATAGGAGGAAAAAATAATGAGCAATGAGTTATTAGAAGCGTTAAATATATTAGAGCAGGAGAAAAACATCAGTAAAGAAACTTTACTTGAGGCAATTGAGAACTCTCTTGTGACTGCCTGCAAGAACCATTTTGGTAAATCAGATAATGTAAAGGTAGAAATAGATCCTGAGACATGTGCTTTCTCATGCTATCAGGAGAAGACGGTTGTAGATACGGTTGAGGATCCGGTTGAGGAGATTTCCTTAGCAGATGCGCACAAGGTAAACGGTAACTATCAGCTTGGAGATATCGTGAGAGTTGAGGTTAAGTCAAAGGAATTCGGACGTATCGCTACACAGAACGCAAAGAATGTTATCCTTCAGAAAATCCGCGAGGAGGAGAGAAAGGTAATATTTGACGAGTACAACAGCAAGGAAAAGGATGTTGTGACAGGTGTTGTTCAAAGATACATCGGAAAGAATGTCAGCATCAACTTAGGTAAGGCAGATGCACTTCTGACTGAGAGTGAGCAGATAAAGGGTGAGGTATTCAAGCCTACAGAGCGTATCAAGGTATATATCCTTGAGGTTAAGTCCACATCAAAGGGACCAAAGATTCTTGTTTCAAGAACACATCCTGAGCTTGTGAAGAGACTTTTCGAGTCAGAGGTTACAGAGGTTAAAGAGGGCATAGTTGAGATAAAGGCTATTTCACGTGAGGCCGGAAGCAGAACAAAGATTGCAGTATGGTCAAATGATCCAAACGTAGACCCTGTAGGAGCATGTGTAGGTATGAATGGTGCCAGAGTAAATGCTATCGTAAATGAGCTTCGCGGTGAGAAAATCGATATCATCACATGGGATGAGAATCCGGCAATACTTATCCAGAACGCACTTAGCCCTGCAAAGGTTATCTCTGTTATCGCAGATGCAGATGAGAAATCAGCAAAGGTTGTTGTTCCGGATTATCAGCTTTCACTTGCAATCGGTAAGGAAGGACAGAATGCAAGACTTGCAGCAAGACTTACAGGCTTCAAGATTGATATCAAGAGCGAGACACAGGCCAGAGAGTCAGGGGACTTCATGGATTATGAGAATGATTATGAAGAGGATGATTATGATGACAATTATGATTATTCGGATGATGAGCTTGCTGAGAACGAGAGATTAGCTGATACAGAACAGGCAGATGTACAGGCAGAGGCTTTAGATACAGAGGCTGACGAGAACGAAGCAGCAGGTACAGAAAATGATGCGGCAGATAGTGGTGATGAGCAGTAATGGCAAATAAAAAGATTCCAATGCGCAAATGCGTAGGCTGTCAGGAGATGAAGGAAAAGAAGTCACTTATTCGCGTGGTAAAGACTGCGGAGGGCGACATAATTCTCGATGACACCGGCAAGAAAAACGGCAGGGGAGCTTATATATGTAAGAGCCTTGAATGCTTTAAAAAGGCTAAAAAGACAAAGGCACTTGAGCGTTCCCTTGGTGTTAGTGTATCAGAACAGGTATATGAGGAGCTTGAAAAGGAGATGAACCAAATTGACAGATAGAGTACTTTCTATGCTGGGCTTAGCAGCAAAGTCAGGCAATGTGGTTAGCGGAGAGTTTTCTACAGAGAAAGCTGTAAAGACAGGAAAGGCATTTTTAGTGATAGTTGCAGATGATTCATCAGACAACACAAAGAAGCATTTTTCGGATATGACTGCTTTCTATGAGGTTCCGATTTATTTTTATAGTGACAAGGTGGGGTTAGGGAATGCAATAGGCAAAGAGTTTCGCGCTTCCCTTGCAGTAACGGATGAAAACCTTGCAAATGCAGTGATAAAAAAGCTGCAGTCGAATAAAACTGAATAATGGAGGAAAATAGATATATGGCAAAAATGAGAGTTCATGAACTTGCAAAAGAATTAAATATAAAGTCGCAGGACGTCATAGACACATTAAACGGCACACAGTTTGCTGTCAAAAATGTGCAGAGCGGTCTTGAGGATGAGGCACAGCAAATTGTACGAAAGAAATACGCAAAAACAGAAGTAAAAAAAAAGATGCACCTAAGAAGGAAGAAACTAAAAAGGATGAGTCTAAGGCAGCCGACAGACCAAAGAAAAAGGCAAGCATCACAGCTGTTTTCAATGCCCAGTACAGTAAGCAGGGTAGGAAAACAAATGGTGGAAACGGCAGCGGAAATAATGGAAATAACAGTTCGCAGCGCAGGAATGGCAATGGCAGACGCGATAATCAGTCATCACGTCCTGAGCAGCACAGCATTATTAAACCAAGACCTGTCGGAGAGAGAGCTATGCGCCTATAAGTGAGCGTACAGCGGATCCGTATGCAGATATGAAGGTAACCAATTCGCGTCCGGCACGTCAGGCTGACGCTGATAGAAAAAGCGACAGACGTCAGGACAATGGCGACAGAATCAACAACAGAAACACTGACAGAAATGCCGACAGAAGCAGAAATACGGACAGAAACAGCGATAGAAGAACAAACAATCGCGACAACAATAACCGAGATAACAATAGAGACAATAACAGAGGCTTCAGAAATGACTCCAGACGTCCTGCAGAGGGTGGCAGAAGCTTTGACAGAAATAATGACAGAAGCAGAAGCAATGACAGAAGCAGGAGCAATGACAGAAATAACGATAGAACAGGCAGCAGAGGTGATGACAGAAATCGTTTCAGAAAAGAAACAGTTGCAGTTGCAGCTCCTGATGATGTAAGAGGAAAGGAGAGCCGCGACAGAGGCAACGATAGAAAGAATAAGCATAATCACAATCAGAGCCAGAAGCAGGATAAGCTCGGAAAGAAGCAGGAGAATTACATCAATCTCGAGAAGCACGGCGGTAAGAAAAAGCCACAGCAGCCGAAGGCACAGCCAAAAGAGGATGAGAACGAGATTAAGACAATTTCTCTTCCGGAGAAGATTACAATAAGGGACTTAGCTGATAAGATGAAGGTTCAGCCTTCAGCCATCGTAAAGAAGCTTTTCATGAAGGGCGAGATGGTAACAGTTAACTCTGAGGTCGATTTTGCAGCTGCTGAGGAGATTGCTTTAGAGTTCAATTTCATCTGTGAGGAAGAGGAGAAAGTCGATGTGATTGCAGAGCTTCTCAAGGAGGATGAAGAGGATGAGAGCAAGATGGATCCTCGTCCACCTGTAGTCTGCGTAATGGGTCACGTAGATCATGGTAAGACATCACTGCTTGATGCCATCAGACAGACACGTGTTACAGACCGTGAGGCAGGTGGTATTACACAGCACATTGGTGCATCTGTTGTATCAATCAATGGCCAGAACATCACATTCCTTGATACACCGGGACATGAGGCATTTACAGCAATGCGTATGCGTGGTGCAAACTCTACTGATATCGCAATCCTTGTTGTTGCTGCAGATGATGGTGTAATGCCGCAGACTGTTGAGGCAATAAACCATGCAAAGGCAGCAGGTGTTGAGATTATCGTTGCAGTCAACAAGATAGATAAGCCAAGTGCCAATATCGACAAGGTTAAGCAGGAGCTCTCAGAGTATGAGCTTATCCCGGAGGATTGGGGTGGAAGCACAATATTCTGTCCTGTATCTGCACATACTAAGGAGGGTATCGACAATCTCCTTGAGATGATTCTTCTCACAGCAGAGGTGCTCGAGCTCAAGGCTAATCCTGATAGAAACGCAAGAGGTCTCGTAATTGAAGCACAGCTTGATAAAGGCCGTGGTGCGGTTGCCACAGTGCTTGTACAAAAAGGAACACTCCATGTCGGAGATCCTATCGCATGTGGAAGCAGCTATGGTAAGGTAAGAGCCATGATTGATGACAAGGGCCGCAGAGTAAAGGAGGCTAAGCCTTCTACACCTGTAGAGATACTTGGACTTAACAGTGTGCCTTCAGCAGGAGAGACATTTGTGGCATGCGATTCAGAGAAGGAGGCAAAGGCATTCTCTGACACATATATTTCAGAGGAGAAGAATAAGCTCATCGAGGATACAAAGGCAAAGATGTCACTTGATGATCTGTTCTCACAGATTCAGTCAGGCAACATGAAGGAGCTTGATATCATCGTAAAGGCAGATGTACAGGTTCAGTTGAGGCTGTTAAGCAGAGTCTTGTCAAGCTTTCAAATGAGGAGGTTGTGGTCAAGGTCATCCATGGCGGCGTTGGTGCCATCAATGAGTCAGATGTTATCCTTGCATCAGCATCAAATGCAATCATCATTGGCTTTAACGTCAGACCGGATCCTGTTGCCAAGCTACAGCAGACCGTGAGGGCGTAGATATCAGACTTACAAGGTCATCTACAATGCAATCGAGGATGTATCTGCTGCCATGAAGGGTATGCTTGATCCTGTATTTGAGGAGAAGGTTATCGGACATGCGGAAATCAGACAGATTTTCAAGGCTTCAGGCGTTGGAAACATTGCAGGTTCATATGTGCTTGACGGATTTATGGAGAGAGGCTGCCGTGTCAGAATTAGCAGAGAGGGTGAGCAGATATTCGAGGGAGACCTTGCTTCACTCAAGAGATTCAAGGATGACGTCAAGGAGGTCAAGACAGGCTATGAGTGTGGTCTTGTATTTGACGGATTTAATGATATTCAGGAATTCGATATAGTTGAAGCTTACAAGATGGTAGAGGTTCCGAGATAATCATATATTGGTTATCTTGAATTAATGCAGCTATTCGGATAGTTACGGTTTAATATAAAAAGAAAGCGGGATTATATGAGAAAGAACAGCATAAAAAATATTCGTATCAACGAAGAGGTAATGCGTGAACTGTCAAATATCATACGCGGTGAGATAAAGGATCCGCGTATCAATCCCATGACAAGTGTTGTTGCTGTCGAGGTGGCACCTGATTTAAAGACAGCAAAGGCTTATATCAGTGTGCTTGGTGACAAGAAATCACAGGCTGATACGCTTGCAGGACTTAAGTCAGCGGAGGGATATATACGCAGAACTCTCGCAAAGAACATCAATTTAAGAAATACACCTGCCATTACATTTATCATAGACCAGTCTATAGAGTATGGTGTTGAGATGTCTAAAAAGATTGATGAAGTAACAAAAAATCTCAAAGAGGATTAACAAAGAGGATTGATTATGACAGAGATTGATTCTATTTTAAAGGATGCACAATCAGTTGCCGTTTCCGGTCATGTGAGACCGGACGGAGACTGTGTCGGCTCAACACTTGCGGTATACAACTACATAAAGGATTATTATCCTGATATAAAGGCAAGGATTTATTTAGAGCCAAGCCCGAACATCTTTAAGTTCATGCAAAGAGCAGATGAGATTGACAGCAGCTATGCGGATGATACAGTATACGATCTGTTCATAGCATGTGACTGCAGTGACACAGGCAGACTGGGAAGTGCAGCTAAGTATTTTGAGTCTGCAAAAAGGACACTTTGCATAGATCATCATGTTACAAACGGGGCCTTTGCAGACGCAAATTATATCTTTCCGGATGCGAGCTCAACCTGTGAGCTTGTGTTTGAACTTCTGCCGAAGGAGCGCATCACAATACAGATAGCAGAGTGTATTTACACAGGCATGGTGCATGATACAGGCGTGTTCCAGTATTCCTGCACTTCAAAAAAGACTATGGATATTGCAGGAACCTGATGGAGATGGGCATTGATTATTCAAGGATAATCGATGATACATTTTATACAAAGACATTTGCTCAGAACAAGATTATGGGGCAGGCACTTTTGAATGCTGCTTTGTATCTGAATGGTGATGTTATATTGTCTGCAGTATCGCGCGCTGAGATGGAGAAGTACGATGTGCTACCAAAGCATCTTGATGGTATTGTAAATCAGCTGCGCGTGACAAAGGATATAAAGGTTGCTGTATTTCTCTACGAAAATGAGGATGGTACCTACAAGGGCAGCCTGCGCGTAAACGGTGATTATGATGTGGCAAAGGTTGCGTCGGTATTTGGCGGCGGTGGACATGTAAAGGCCGCTGGATTTACGATTGACGGACCGCTTGAGGTGGCAACAGACCGCATCCTTACGGCAATTAAGGATAATATTTAGGGAGAGATTCTTGGCAGATGGTTAATGGAATAATCAATGTATACAAGGAAAAGGGCTATACAAGCTTTGACGTTGTGGCAAAGCTTCGAGGCATATTCCACCAGAAGAAGATTGGTCATACAGGTACACTTGATCCTAATGCGCAAGGCGTCCTTCCTGTCTGCCTTGGAAAGGCAACCAGAGTGTGTGACCTTTTGACAGATAAGGACAAGGTCTATAAAGCGGTGCTGCTTTTAGGACAGGAGACAGATACACAGGATATTTCAGGGCAGGTCTTAAATCAGGCTAAGGTCAATGTGACTGAGCAGGCGGTGTATGATGCAATATCACAGTTTATTGGCAGACAAAAGCAGGTGCCGCCAATGTATTCGGCTCTAAAGGTCAATGGGAAAAAGCTCTATGAGCTTGCCAGGGAGGGCAAGATTATAGAGAGAAAAGCCAGGGATATCGAGGTGTTTGATAGTCAAGGTTGAAAGCATTGATTTGCCTGAGGTTACGATGACGGTGCACTGTTCAAAGGCACATATATCAGGACGTTGTGCAATGACATCGGAGAGAGGCTGGGCTGCATGGCTGCATGAAGTCACTGCTTAGAGTAAGGGTAGCAGGCTTTGACTTAGAGCATGCACTTACACTTTCACAGATTCAGTCAAAGGTGGATGAAGGCTGCTTTGATATGGTGATGCCTGTTGACGGAGTATTCGAAAATCTGCCGGCAGTGCATACTGCTTCAGATGCTGATAAGCTTGTCAGAAATGGAAATAAAATTCCGGCAGTGCTTACGGATTATTTAAAACACGGTGCTGACTCTGATATAAGATACAGAGTATACAATCATGAGGGCATATTTGTCGGTGTGTATTCGTATCTTGATGAGACCGGTGAGTTTAAGCCGGTAAAGATTTTTATGGAATAGAATAGTATACAGATATTATGGAATATATAAGCAAAACTCTGGATTTTCATGTCAAGGAGCCGTCCGTCATCTCGTTTGGAAAGTTTGACGGGCTTCACAGAGGACATGAATTTCTGATGGAAAAGCAAATTGAACAGAGCAATCTGCATGGCTACAAGCGCATCATATTTACGTTTGACATTCCTCCCAAATCGGAGGTACTTGGCGTTGAGTCAAAGGTTATAATCACAAACGATGAAAAAGAGTATGTGTTTGAAAAATCAGGTATTGACTATCTGATAGAGTGTCCGTTTGTGCCACAGGTGATGACGATGGAGGCGGATGCGTTTGTCAGATGGATAAGTTAAAAGTCTTAATGTCAAGTGTATCATTGTCGGAGATGATTTCCGTTTCGGGCACAACAGGGCAGGAGACCATCGGATGCTTTCTGCGATGGCAGGAGAGCTTGGATACGAGCTTATTGTGGTGGACAAGATAAAGGATGGAGACAGGGATATAAGCAGTACCTATATCCGCGAGGAGATTGCGGCAGGACATATTAAAAAGGCGAATGAACTGCTGGGATATCCCTTTTTCATAAAAGGAAGAGTAGTGCATGGCAGAGCACTAGGCAGGACTATTGGCATTCCGACAGTCAACCTTTCAGTGCCGCACGATAAGCTGCTTCCACCAAAGGGAGTGTATATGTCAAGAGTTCTTGTCAGGGACAACTGGTACCTTGGTGTAACCAATATAGGATGCAAGCCTACTATAGAGGGCAAAAATCCAATCGGTGCAGAGACATATATCATAGATTTTGGGCAGGATGTTTACGGACAGGATATCATGGTAGAGCTTCATAAGTTCGTAAGACCTGAGATGAAGTTTGATTCAATAGAAGCGTTAAAGAGCCAGATGAGTGCAGATATCAATTATACAATCAATTATGCAGGCAGTCACACATTCTAGTGTGGCTGTTTTTTGTGAAATAACCCAAAATAACGAAAAAATGACAAATATTACGGAAATGTTACGGAAAAATATTGACATTTTAACAATTTGTGATATACTCGTAAACATGGGATTATGGATAGCATGAACTGGAGGCTATATGAAAAACAAGTTAAAATTAGGACAGGCAGCAGGCGTTGTAGCGTTTGCTATTATTATAGGAGCGGTATCTATGAGCTCAAGCAGCACGGTGGATGCCAGGACAACAAAGGCAGAGGCAAATAAAAACAGATCAGTGAATGTGGGTGTTGCACTTAATCTGACAGATGCGGCAGATGCCACAGAGCTTCTCACAGCAGGGGTTACATCGGCTCTTACTTATTATGGAGCTGACGTATCGGTAGCGCAAAACGACAGCAATGTTGTTACTGCATCTGCTCAGGGTGCACAGGCTGGCGATACTGCACAGGAGACAGCTCAGACACCGACAGCCGCACAGACCTGTGGTTACACAAATCTTGGTATGTCAGTTATCAGCAGCGGAAACTTAAATATCAGACAGGAGGCTTCGACAGACAGTGAGTGTAGGTATCCTTACCAATCACAATGCCTGTGAGCTTCTTGAGGATGCCGGAGACTGGTATAAGGTTACATCAGGCAAAGTGACAGGATATGTAAGCAAGCAGTATCTTGTGACAGGAGATCAGGCAGAGTCTATTGCAGAACAGGAGATTAAAACTGTTGCCACTGTAAATACTGAAACACTGAATGTACGTGCAGAGAAGTCAACAGAGGCTGCGGTGCTTTCACAGGTTGGAAATTCAGAGGCATTCACAGTCAATTCTGTCGCTGACGGCTGGGTTGAGATAAGTGTGGATGATTCGGTAGGATATATATCACAGGATTATGTGACACTGGCACAGGCACTTCCTACAGCAAAGACTATAGAGCAGGTGAAGTATGGTGACGGCGTATCAGATGTAAGGGCATCTGTTGTATCGTATGCGTTACAGTTTGTCGGAAACAGATATGTGTGGGGTGGTACAAGCCTTGAGAATGGAGTTGACTGCTCAGGCTTCACAATGAGAATTCTTGGAAAGTATGGAGTTTCGTTACCGCATTCATCAAAAGCACAGCCTTCATGTGGCACAAAAATCAGCGCATCTGATGCAAAGCCGGGAGATTTATTCTTCTACGGAAGTGGAAGCAGCATCTCACATGTTGCAATTTATATCGGAAACGGACAGATTGTCCATGCCAGCAACAAGCGTGACGGAATCAAGGTTTCAAATGCATTTTACAGAAGTCCGATTTGTGTTGCAAGATATTTGCCGGATTAATAAAAAAGTTGTTTACAACAAATGCTTACTATGCTATACTGCATAAGTATGGTTTTGCCCATGTTCGGTAGTTGGACACTCCGACCTATTGCTGAGCATCATACAGTTATCAGGGCGCATTATAATATAAGGAGGATCAACAATGATCGCAAAGGAAAAGAAACAGGCTATTATCGCAGAGTACGGTAGAACACCAAATGACACAGGTTCACCAGAGGTTCAGATTGCAATTCTTTCAGCAAGAATCGCAGAGTTAACTGAGCATTTCAAACAGAACCCAAAGGATCATCACTCAAGAAGAGGAATGTTAAAGATGATCGGTCAGAGACGTGGATTACTTGCATACCTTAAGGAGATTGATATCGAGAGATATCGTTCACTTATCGAGCGTTTAGGACTCAGAAAATAGTATTTTCTTTAGAGCGGAGTAATTATTATTCCGCTCTATTATTGTTTTTATTATTGTTTTTTGAAAAGCAGAAGTAAGCCGAGACCACTAAAGAGTGCATGAGCGTACATGTATTGTTTAGTAGTTTCGGAAGAGGAATACACTTCTGCAAAAGAATTTTAAGGAGAATTAATATGTACAAAAGTTATTCAATGGAACTTGCCGGCAGGACTCTTACTGTAGATATCGGAAGAGTAGCAGCTCAGGCAAACGGAGCTGTTTTTATCAAGTATGGTGATACAACAGTCCTTTCAACAGCTACAGCATCTGACAAGCCACGTGACGGTGTGGATTTCTTCCCACTCAGCGTTGAGTTCGAGGAAAAGATGTACTCTGTAGGAAAAATTCCGGGTGGTTTTAACAAGCGTGAGGGAAAGGCATCTGAGAACGCCATCCTTACAGATCGTGTAATTGACCGTCCTATGAGACCTCTTTTCCCAAAGGATTACAGAAATGATGTTACATTAAACAACCTTGTCATGTCAGTGGATCCTGAGTGCCGTCCTGAGATAGTTGCAATGATCGGTACAGCTCTTGCTGTTCATATATCAGATATTCCGTTTGACGGACCATGTGCCATGACACAAATGGGACTTGTTGATGGAGAGTTTATCGTAAACCCTTCACAGAAGCAGTGGGATGAGGGCGATTTACAGCTCACAGTTGCTTCTACAAAGGAAAAGGTCATCATGATTGAAGCAGGAGCCAATGAGATCCCTGAGGATCAGATGATTGAGGCAATCTACAAGTGCCACGATATCAACCAGACAGTTATCGCATTCATGGATCAGATCCGTGATGAGATTGGCAAGCCAAAGCATGAGTATGAGAGCTGTGCTATTCCTGAGCAGATGTTCGGGGATATCAAGAAAATTGTTACTCCTGAGCAGATGGAGGAGGCAGTATTCACAGATGAGAAGCAGAAGCGTGAGGAAAATATAAGAGCTATCACAGAGCAGTTAGAGGAAGCTTTCGCTGACAATGAGGAGTACCTTGCAGTACTTGGTGAGGCTATTTACCAGTATCAGAAGAAGACAGTCAGAAAGATGATTTTAAAGGATCATAAGCGTCCGGACGGCCGTGCAATCAACCAGATCAGACCACTCGCAGCAGAGGTTGATTTGATTCCTAGAGTTCACGGCTCTGCAATGTTTACCCGTGGACAGACACAGATTTGTGATGTTGTAACACTTGCTCCTTTATCAGAGATTCAGAAAATCGACGGACTTGATGCAAATATCACAACAAAGAGATATATGCATCACTATAACTTCCCTGCATACTCTGTAGGAGAGACAAAGGTATCACGTGGACCGGGACGTCGTGAGATTGGACACGGAGCACTTGCTGAGAAGGCACTTGTTCCTGTACTTCCAAGCATTGAGGAGTTCCCATATACTATCCGTGCCGTATCTGAGACATTTGAGTCAAACGGCTCTACATCAATGGCTTCAACATGTGCATCATGTATGTCACTTATGGCTGCAGGTGTTCCAATCAAGGCTATGGTTGCCGGAATCTCGTGCGGACTTGTAACAGGCGATACAGATGATGATTTCCTTGTACTTACAGATATCCAGGGTCTTGAGGATTTCTTCGGAGATATGGATTTCAAGGTAACAGGTACACATAAGGGTATTACAGCTATCCAGATGGATATCAAGATTCACGGACTTACAAGACCTATCGTTGAGGAGGCAATCGCAAGAACACGTGAGGCACGTCTCTACATCATGGATGAGGTCATGAGCAAGGCAATCGCTGAGCCTAGAAAAGAAGTAAATGAGTGGGCTCCAAAGATTGAGCAGATTACAATCGATCCATCAAAGATTGGTGATGTTGTCGGACAGAAGGGTAAGACAATCAACGAGATTATCGACAGAACCGGTGTCAAGATCGATATCACAGATGATGGCGCTGTTTCAGTTTGCGGAACAGATAAAGAGATGATTGCAAAGGCAATCGAAATGATTAAGATTATCACAACTGATTTTGAGCAGGGACAGGTCCTTGAGGGAACAGTTGTAAGCATCAAGGAGTTCGGTGCTTTCATCGAATTTGCTCCTGGCAAAGAGGGAATGGTTCACATTTCTAAGATTGCAAAAGAGAGAATCAACAGAGTAGAGGATGTACTCACACTTGGAGACAAGGTAAAGGTTGTTTGCCTTGGCAAGGACAAGATGGGAAGAATCAGCTTCTCTATGAAGGATGTAAAAGAGGATTAATTAATATACGTTAAAGTATCACAATAATATCCAAGTAAAGGGCTGCACGCAGGTGCAGTCCTTTTAATATATGAAATTATAATGATGAGGTTTGTGTTAGGACAAAACAGGTGCGTTTGTGTATGTGTTCACGTAGTGATTAATACTATGATATGATGGTCAAAAGGTATTTTGCCCCTCATTTATGATTAATCAGATTACTACCTTTTGGCCCTTTAATCATACTATGAGCGAAGCTGTGTCATATTGTGAAAACGAATCATATACTAAATTAAAAAATAAATAATAATGAAAAATGCGAAATATAGTATAAATGCAAATCTGGTATATAAAAATGGATATAGTGGTAAAAATGTCAATATAGCAGTGCTTGATACGGGTGTGTTTAAACACAAACAGCTTGATGGGTGCATAAAGCACTTTATGGATTTTGTGGGTGGAAAGGAGACATGTTATGACGATAACGGGCATGGTACACATGTGTGCGGTATATTATCGGCTGCAGATATAGGCATGGCTCCGGGGGCAGGACTATATGTGTTTAAGGTGCTTGATTATCTTGGCATGGGGCAGACATCGGATTCAATTCGTGCACTTAAGTATATAAAAGAAAACTGCGTCAGACTTAATATAAAAATACTCAACTTTTCTGTAGGATATCTGCCATGTTCTGATACAGCAGAGCGTGTTAAGATATTGAAGCTGATAGATGAATTGTGGGATATGGGAGTGGTAGTTGTTGCAGCAGCGGGCAACTACGGCCCGGCACCATTTTCTGTAACTGTGCCGGGAATTTCAAGAAAAATAATAACAGTCGGAAGCTTTGATGATATAAGAAGTGGCAAAGGTCCTACCGACTGTTGTATTGTAAAGCCTGAGATTCTGGCTCCCGGGCATGATATCATAAGCCTTGGAACGAGGGATGGCACATATGTAAGAAAAACAGGTACTTCAATGGCTACACCGATTGTGTCAGGTGCCATAGCACTTCTATTGGAAAAAATCCAAATATGAGACCGGAGGCGGTTAAGCTAGCCCTGTATAATACATGTGACAGGGCAGGGGATAGTCACAAAGGCTCGTGGGGGATTATAAATGTTGATAAATTGGTGGGAATATTATAATATGATTAAAGGGTCAAAAGGTATCATCGATGCATGCTTGCATGCAATTCGATGTATACCTTAGTGACCCGCACTAAACCGAGAAGTAGCAATTTGCTGCGGGGACGCAGGAAATTAGCGGATTTCGAGTGTAGTCAGATTACGGGAATGCGTAGCATGTAGTAATCTGATTAATCATAAATGAGGGGCAAAATACCTTTTGACCCTCATATCATAATATGTATTAGAGATTTATATTAGGTTGTATAATTGTAATTTCATGGTAGGGCTTATATGAGAAAAATATTACAAAAACTGCTTTCAAAGCTATTTATCGTTTCGACAATAATAATCATACAGATGATATGGTGGTTCTTCTTGTTTTATACGGCATCTGTTGCCAGCAGGGTGTTTCAGGATCTGCTGTATGTGGCAGCCATATTGCTTTCGCTTTATATTGTCAACAGGCGGATGAAAATGTATATAAAAATGTCATGGATATTTTTGATACTGAGTGTTCCAATCGTTGGTATTCCGTGCTATTTCTTTTTCGGAAGACCGGAGCTTACGTCGAAGACACAGAAAAGAATGGCAAGAATTGTGGAAGCATATGCGCCGCTTCGGCCTGAAAACGAGCTTCTAAATGAGACACTCAGACTGACAGATATGGATGCATACAGACAAAGCAGGCTTATCACTCAAAATCAGAAATATCCACTGTATGCGGAGGACTGCACAGAGTACTTTAAATCAGGTGAGGAGGCTTTTGAGAGCATTTTAAAAGATTTAAGGTCAGCTGAAAAGTTTATCTTTATGGAGTATTTCATAATCGGCAGTGGCGTTATGCTTGATCAGATACTTGATATACTCAAAGAAAAGGTAAAGCATGGAGTTGTGGTGAGAATCATATATGATGATTTTGGCAGCATAAATGCCATTCCGCCACATTTTATAAAGGAGATGGAGAGTATCGGAATACAGACCAGACGCTTCAATCCATATAAGCCATGCTTTCAGTAATTATGAATGACAGGGACCATAGGAAGATACTGGTGATAGACGGACGTGTGGCTCATACCGGTGGTTACAATATAGCAGATGAGTATATCAACAAAAAAATCAGGTTTGGTTACTGGAAGGATGCCGGTATCCGTGTAGAGGGAGAGTGTGTAAACAGTTTCACGACGATGTTCCTTGAGATGTGGAATTATATCAATAAGGACAATGCTGTGCATGATGAATATCTGAATCCACACAATACCTTCAGCCAGTCAGAGAAAAGCGGTTTTGTCCAGCCGTTTTGCGATTCACCGCTTGAGCATGATGATGTAGGAGAGAATCTTTATGTGAGTATCATCTCAAGAGCTAAAAAATATGTTTATATTTTTACACCGTATCTGATACTTGGAACGGAGCTGTCACATGCTATGATATCGGTAGCCAGGTCAGGTGTTGATGTGCGTATTGTTGTACCTAAGATTCCCGATAAAAAGCTCATTTATCTGCAGACAAAAGCCAATTTCAGACCTCTTATCGAGGCGGGGGTAAGGATATATCTATATACACCTGGCTTTATACACTCTAAGTGTATAGTGGCAGATGATGATACTGCGATAGTTGGCACATGCAATCTGGATTTCAGGAGCATGTACTGGAATTTTGAGGATTTTGTATACATGTACAGGACTCAGTGCATCGGAAAAATAAAAGAGGATGCGATAGAGACGTTTGCGGTTTCAGAGGAGGTGTATGAGGAAAGCACAAATGATATCTCATTTGCAGGCAGGCTGCTGCAGAGTATTTTGCAGCTTTTTGCACCGCTTTTGTAAATGTGTCTGTAAAGCGTCTGATAAAAATCTGTTGAATAATGTTACAAGTTGTAATATAATAATTCAAGCGATTGCGTAAGCAACGCACGAAGAAACTGAATATGTAGCATAAAGGTGTCGGAGCAGACAAGCATTTGAATCTGATTTATGACAGGCGATGTGAAGCTGGCTCCGGTGAAAAGGGAAACAGGTGCAAATCCTGTACGAACTCGTCACCGTAATTAAGGAGTGACGGCCAATAAGTCACTGGGCAACCGGGAAGACGGCCGAAGCAATGATATATAAGCCGGGATACCTGCCTTTGTGTTGTACGGAAACAATAGTGTTTCAAGCCACGAGTAACTGGCTGTACGTGATGAAATAATTATAATTGCAGACAAGGTTATGATAGCCGTATAGTCTGTGTTAGAAGGATTTTGACATGTATAGCTCTTTGACATAATAGTACAAAGAGCTTTTATTTTTGATGCTTTAAATGTTTTCGTCTTACATATTTAAAACATGTGCAGCTTAATAGCTGCAAGGAGAATGAAAAGGAGAAAACATGAAAAAGAAATTAGTAGTAGTACTGATGGCAGCAGTTATGGCTATGACAGCAGTGACTGGATGTGGCAGCAAGGCAGATGATGCAAAGAATGATACACAGGCATCTAAGACTTCAGAGAGTGAGACAAGCGCAAACGCAGATCAGGAGGCAGCAATGCATGTGGCAGATTTAATCGATGCAATCTACGTGCAGGAGAGAACAGATGATACAGACAAGCAGTGCAAGGAGGCTAAGGAGGCCTGGGACAAGCTCACAGACGCACAGAAGGAGCTTGTAGAGGGAGAAAATGCTGATCCTGACTATTTCGGCAGAGATACAGGCGATGCTTCAAAGGATGATCCGAGAAACCAGGATGATATCGGCGAGAACGAGATTCTTGTAGTAAGCTTTGGTACATCCTTCAACAACAGCCGTGTGGCTGATATCAAGGGTGTGGAGGATGCAATAGCAGCTGCAAATCCTGACTGGTCAGTCAGAAGAGCCTTCACAGCACAGATTATCATCAATCATGTACAGGCAAGAGATGACGAGAAGATTGACAATATGGATCAGGCACTTGAGCGTGCAGTCAAAAATGGTGTAAAGAATCTTGTGGTACAGCCTACACACCTGATGCATGGCGCAGAGTATGATGAGCTTTCAGAGGCTGTAGAAAAGTATAAGGATAAATTTGAGTCTGTAAAGATTGCAGAGCCACTCCTCGGTGAGGTTGGAAGTGATGCAACAGTTGTAAATGAGGATAAAAAGGCTGTTGCAGAAATTCTTACAGAGGAAGCGGTAGAAAAGGCAGGCTATGACAGCCTTGATGCTGCAAAGGAAGAGGCACAGCATTTGTATTTATGGGACATGGAACAAGCCATACAGCAAAGATTTCATACAGCCAGATGCAGAGCCAGATGACAGATTTGGGTTATGAGAACGTATTTATCGGAACTGTAGAGGGTGAGCCGGAGGATACATCATGTGAGTCTGTCATTGAGAAGGTGTCAGCCGCTGGCTACAAGAACGTCATTCTTCGTCCGCTTATGGTTGTTGCAGGAGACCATGCCAACAATGATATGGCAGGAAGTGATGATGATTCATGGCTTTCACAGTTTAAGGCATCAGGAAAGTTTGATAAAATCGATACACAGATTAACGGACTTGGTGAGATTGAGGGTATCCAGAAGCTTTATGTTGAGCATACAGCGGCTGCTATGGGCAAGTAGCAGTTACTTAAATGTATAGTGGGGAAGCTATAAAATAACAGGAGCAGTATATCAGACATGAGAAAATTATTCAGAAACAAGTTTACTTATATCGTTGCAATGACACTGGTTTGTGCCATGAGCTTGGCAGCCTGCGGTAATAAGAATGCAAAAGCTGAAACAGAAAGCAAAAAAGCAGTGCAGGACGCGACAGAGAGCACAAAAAAGGCTGAAAAAACAGAAAAGATAGCACTTTCAGATGGTACATATACAGCAGAGTTTACTACAGACAGCTCAATGTTTCATGTGAATGATGCATATGACAACAAAGGTACACTCACCGTGAAGGATGGCAAGGCAACAATACATGTTGCTCTTACATCCACACACATTGTAAATCTCTTTTTGGGAACAGCAAAGGATGCCTCAAAGGACAAGGCTGAGCTTTTAGAGCCAACTGTAGAGACTGTCGATTGTGGCGATGGCACAACTGAGGAGGTCAATGCGTTTGATATACCGGTTCCTGTTTTGGATGAGGAATTTGACCTTGCACTTATCGGTACAAAGGGCAAATGGTATGACCACAAGGTAAAAGTCTCAAATGCCACACCTGCGGACGCAGATGCAAGCATATCGGAGAGTGCTGGAAAAGAGCTTCCTGACGGAACATACAATATCAATCTCGATTTCGAGGGCGGAAGCGGTAAGGCGAGCATTGCATCACCGGCTGAGGTGACTATAAGCGGTGGAGCCGCTACTGCAACAGTGCAGTGGAGCAGTCCAAACTATGACTATATGATAGTTGACGGACAGAAATACATGCCTGTAAATACAGACGGCAATTCTGTATTTGAAATTCCGGTTAAGCTTGATACACCTATGCAGGTTATCGGAGATACAGTTGCTATGAGCAAGCCGCACGAGGTTGAGTACACACTCACCTTCCATTCAGATTCTGCTACAGAGGTGCTTGGTGAGGATGGAGAATAATTAAGCTATGCATGGAAGAAAAAAGATAATTATATATATATTGATATCAATTATAGGACTGTTCTGGCTGTCAGGCTGTGACAGTCCTTCTTCCGATTCAGGGAATACCGAATCGAAGGCTGAGGCAGAGATACAAAACGGTCTTATATATAAGAGCAGTATGAAGCTTTTATATGCAAAGAATTTTTCTGTTGACTATTATGAGGGTGGATACAAGATACTTACTACGAAGGACGGTACCCAAATACTTACCGTGCCAAAGGGCAGAAAGACTCCAAAGGATATTGACAAGGATATCATTGTATTGAAGGAGCCTGTAAGTGATTTGTATCTGGTCGCATCAGGGGTGATGGATATGTTTGACAAGCTTGATGCAGTGGACACTATTAAATTTTCGGGGCTTGACAGTGATGGCTGGTACATTGACAGTGCAAGTAAGGCTCTTGAAAGTGGCAGAATGCTTTATGCCGGCAAATATTCAAAGCCCGATTATGAGCTTTTGGTGTCAGAAAACTGTTCTCTTGCCATAGAAAATACTATGATTACCCATTCGCCGCAGGTAACTGAAAAGCTTAAAAGCTTTGATATCCCTTCAATAATCGAGTACTCAAGCTATGAGGAGGAGCCGCTCGGCAGAGTGGAGTGGGTGAAGTTTTTCGGAGCACTCACAGACCGGGATGAAAAGGCCGATGAGCTATTTAATGAGCAGGTGGATATTGTAAATCGCATCGCAAAGACAGATACTGCTACAAATGATGATAGCAGACCGACAGTTGCATTTTCTATATCACATCCAATGGACAGGTTCAGGTGCGCAAAAGCACAGATTATGTGCCAAAGATGATTTCGCTTGCCGGCGGAAAATATATTTTTGATGCGTCAAATGACGACGATACAGGCAGGTCAACCATGAATATGCAGCTAGAGGATTTCTACAATGGAGCAATAGATGCTGACTATCTGATATATAACAGTGCGATAGACGGCGGTGTGAAGAATCTGAATGAGCTTTTGGACAAGTGCCCGGTGCTTGCTGATTTTAGGGCAGTCAAAGACGGCAATGTATTTTGCACCACGAACGATATGTATCAGCAGTCTATGTCCATCGGGTATATGATTGATGATATGCATTCGATGATTACAGGTGCACCCGACAGTGATATGAAATATCTGTTTAAGCTCAAATAACTGTGATTTGTGGAATGTGTGTGGTGGGCTGAATTGTTACAGGATATGACAGAATGCAGGAAAATCAATAGCACAAAAAGATAAAAATCGGAGCTACAAAATGGAAAAAACCAGAAAAATAAGGTGTTTTACAACATTTATTATTCTTATAATCTTAATTATCATATTGCTTATCATGAATGTGTGTATAGGAACTGTACACATATCATTTAAGGCTGCATTTGCAACACTTTATGACCACTCAGACAGGGTAGGACGTATTGTGTGGGATATCCGCATGCCAAGAGCTATCGCAGCGATGATACTGGGCGGGGCGTTAGCGCTTGCAGGCTATCTTTTGCAGACTTTTTTCATAATCCAATCGCGGGACCTTTTGTACTCGGCATATCATCGGGAGCCAAAATGGTCGTGGCACTTGTTATGGTATTTTTACTTGGAAATGCCATACGTGTGAGCTCACTGGCCATGATTGCAGCAGCGTTTTGGGGAGCAATGCTTTCAATGGGCTTTGTGCTTATCATTTCAAGAAAGGTAAGCAGCATGTCAATGCTTGTGGTGAGCGGTGTCATGATTGGCTACATATGCTCTGCGGTGACTGAGTTTGTGGTGACATTTGCAGATGATTCCGACATAGTAAACCTGCATAACTGGTCAAGGGGAAGCTTTTCGGGTATGACCTGGGACAGCGTTGGGGTGATGAGCATCGTGGTGGGAATCACATTTATCTTTGTTTTCTCATGTCAAAGCCCCTTATGCATATCAGCTCGGAGAGTCATATGCCGTAAATCTGGGTGTAAACATAAAGCGTATCCGGGTGCTTCTGGTTCTGCTTTCAAGTCTGCTTTCCGCATGTATAGTGGCGTTTGCGGGACCGATATCGTTTGTCGGAATAGCCGTGCCACACATAGTAAAAAGCATGCTAAAGAGCACAAAGCCTATATATATGATACCGGCCTGCTTCCTTGGGGGAGCGGTGTTCTGCCTGTTTTGTGATTTGCTTGCGAGGATGATGTTTGCGCCTACGGAGCTTAGTATCAGCACGGTTACGGCAGTATTTGGTGCACCGGTAGTGCTGTTTATCATGATAAGACGCAGCAAGGAGAAAAATGTCTGATGGAATATTATTTTACTGCTCAAAAGCTGGCCGTTGGATATGATAACAGGCCGCTTATTGAAAATATTGATTTTTCCTGAAAAGGGGAGAGATTCTCACATTAGTCGGGCCAAACGGTGCCGGTAAATCGACTATTTTAAAAAGTATTGCAAGACAGCTTTCGCTTGTGAGCGGTACGATATATCTTGATAAAAGTGATGTAGTGACGATGAATGGCAATGAATTTGCAAAGAAAATGGCTGTTGTGCTCACCGATAAGCTAAAGACGGAGCTTATGACCTGCTATGATGTGGTTGCGACGGGCAGATATCCATACACAGGCCGGTTCGGAGTACTTTCGGATGAGGACAAAAAGGCTGTGGATGAGGCGATGGAGCTGGTCAATGTATCACAGATAAAAGATAAGGATTTTACAAAGATAAGCGATGGTCAAAGGCAGCGCGTCATGCTGTCACGGGCTATATGTCAACAGCCGGAGATTATAGTGTTAGACGAGCCTACCTCATATCTTGATATAAAGTACAAGCTTGAGTTTTTATCAATACTCCAAAGGCTTAAAAGACAGAAGAATCTTACGGTTATCATGTCGCTTCACGAGCTTGATATGGCAAAGCGTGTGTCAGACCATATTTTGTGTATAGATGGCAGATATGTGGACAGATACGGAACTCCCGAGGAGGTATTTACTGACCAATATGTTTCAGGGCTTTTTGGAATTACGGCAGGAAGCTTTGACGAAACAGGAGAGGATTTAGAGCTGGAAAAACCGGATGGAATGGCGAGGATATTTGTCATAGCAGGAGGGGGCTTGGGCAGAAAAAGCTTCAGGAGCTTACAGCGAAAGGGTATCCCGTTTGCGACAGGAATCATCTATGAAAATGATCTGGATTATCCTGCGGCAAAGGCGCTTTCTGCTGAGATTGTCAGCGCAAGGAGCTTTGAGCCTGTAGACGATGCCCTTATTGAAAAGGCAAAGGAGCTTATTGATGCATGCGAGGGCGTTATATGTGACAGAACAGAGTTTGGCACGTATGAGCAGTTTAACAGCAGGCTTTATGAGTATGCAGTCTCTACAGGAAAAATTATAAAAATTCCTTTTCTTGAGGAACAATTGGCACAGCTTTAAGGAAGTTACTGTTCACATTACAGTTTAATATTCATGATAAAGCAACAGACTACCACGTAAATTCAGACAGCAGGTATAGATATGGCAAAGGTAATTATGGTACAGGGTACAATGTCCAACTCAGGCAAGAGCTTTCTTGTCGCGGGCTTGTGCCGTATTTTCAGACAGGACGGATACAGAGTGGCACCGTTTAAATCACAGAACATGGCGCTCAACTCTTATATAACAGACGAAGGACTTGAGATGGGACGGGCACAGGTGATGCAGGCTGAGGCAGCAGGCATTAAGCCTATGGTGTGCATGAATCCTATTCTTTTAAAGCCTACAAATAATACAGGATCACAGGTGATTGTAAACGGAAGGGTGCTTAAGAACATGCCGGCGAGAGAGTATTTTGCATACAAAAAAAATCTCATACCGGATATAAAAAGGCATTTAAAAAGCTTGAGGAGTATGCTGATATCATAGTGATTGAGGGCGCGGAAGCCCGGCGGAGATAAATCTGAAGGAAAATGATATTGTAAACATGGGGCTTGCGCATATGGTGGATGCACCGGTGCTGCTCGTGGGTGATATCGACAGAGGTGGCGTTTTTGCGCAGCTGCTTGGTACACTTATGCTTTTAACCGATGAGGAAAAGAATCGTGTCTGCGGGCTTATTATCAATAAATTCCGTGGAGACAAGACGATCCTTGACCCGGGGATACAGATGCTTGAGGAGAGAGGCGGGGTGCCTGTCACCGGAGTGGTGCCATATATGGATGTACAGCTTGAGGATGAGGACAGCCTGACAGAGCGCTTTGACAAAAAGACAGATGGACTTATTGATATAGCGGTCATCAGATATCCGAGAATATCAAATTTCACGGATTTCAATGTTTTTGAGCAGATGTCCGAGGTAACAGTGCGGTATGTGTCAACAGTAAATGAGCTGCGTCATCCGGATATAGTATTTCTGCCGGGAAGCAAGAATACGATGGGGGATCTTTTGTGGATGAGACAAAACGGACTTGAGGCCGCTGTCAAAAAGCTCTCCTGTGAGATACCTGTTTTTGGAATATGCGGAGGCTATCAGATGCTTGGGGGTTCAATAGCCGACCCCGACGGTGTCGAGGAGGGAGGATATATGCGTGGCATGGAGCTTCTTCCTATAGATACCGTTCTAAAAGACAGCAAGACACGGCTTCAGACAAGCGGTGAAATAGCACATGTAGATGGTGTATTGAGCAGGCTTTCAGGCTGTCACTTTCTGGGCTATGAGATACATATGGGTAAGAGCGCATATAGCGCAGCTTCAGATGAGCAGGGGGCTTGTTATGACAGGAAAAATGAGTTAAATAATGTCATATCTGATGGCAGAAATGTGTATGGCTCGTATATCCATGGCATTTTTGATACTGCAGAGGCCGCCAGAGTGATAGTGGATTATATTGCCGATAAAAAGGGCATTGATGTGAATGACAGCACTATTTTAAGCTATAAGAGCTTCAAAGAAAAACAGTATGACAGGCTTGCGGATACACTGAGGGAGTATCTGGATATGGATGCAGTGTACGGCATGCTTCGTGAGGCAAGATATGATTGAAAATAATATTATTTCTGACCATTTTACAAATTGAAGAATTAAAAAAATTAAAA